>Ga0209634_1001308_pt1 | contig 18292 bp, 11 predicted proteins | sample LinPmetageLP40_FD_184043 | JGI IMG/M metagenome (GOLD analysis project Ga0209634, IMG submission 184043) | Marine viral communities from the Pacific Ocean - LP-40 (SPAdes) (version 2) | ecosystem: Environmental > Aquatic > Marine > Oceanic | place: Pacific Ocean | collected 2010-08-26 | reverse complement strand
AAGTTCTGATATATCTACATTATTGTCTTCCGCATACTTTTTTAATTCTGCTTCTGACATGTCATCAAACTTCGTAAGAACTTTTTCTTTTTTTGTATTTTGTATTTCATTAAAAGCTTTCTCTACATCATTCAGTTGTGTCTGGTCTCCCGAATCTTTATAGTAATCCTTACCAAGCTTATACATGTTAGCAACCTCCGCACCCGTACCGAAAGTACCAGTAAGAATTAAAGTCATTAAAAACTTATCTTTAGCCTCATCATAGTTCCTACCAAACGTATTTCTAAAAGTCTCTTTAGAAAGAAAACCATTTTTAAATCCTTGAACTAAATATTCACCACCATATTCTTCTACTTGACCAACAGTGGTAGCACCCATAATTCTTGTTAAAGGTTTTATAAACTTCATGAACTTAGCAGACTTACCTTTAGATAAAATATTTAAAATCTTATCTGCTCCTTTAGCTCCCAAGAACTCCCCCATACCCATAGCAGCAGAACCTTGAGAAGTTAAATCAAAAGCAATAGCTTGCTCTAAGGCTGCTAACCCTTCGCCTGCTATATTTGCTGCCTTTTTTCCTCCACCTAAAGAATTTACTAACTTACCTACTTTCCCAGCTAGATTCACAGCAGAAGAAGCATTCTTAGTCAACAGAGTAGTTACGATTATCTCTGCCATTATCTCCCCCGAAGTACCAAAAAGACCTCCAATTTGCTCTGTCATATTATCTACAGCAGAATCGTATTGTTCCTCGGTTAGTGTAACCCCCTCTTCATTCGCTATACGAACAATGTCTTTTTTAAAGTCTCTATCCGTTCCTACATTACCCACTCCTGGGATTGCCTCTACAAAGCTTTCTCCAAAAGAAGTTATACCCTCTCCAATCTTATCTAAAAATGGAATATTAAACTCACTATCCTCAGCGTTGAAAAACTCTCCCCAACCCTTAGCTACTGCTGATGGATTTTCATTTAATAATAATGCCCTAGATAGAGCGTTGAAGTTTAATTCTGATTTTTCTTTTTCTTCTAATAGAGAATTTATCTTTCCTTTTTCTGCCCCCTCTGGAAGCTTTTCTGCTTCTGCCATTTTAGCAATATCTGCTACAGAAACATTTCCGTATAAACCAAACTCTCCTTTTGCCTCCTCTAATTTATCACCAAAGTAAGCATCCACCATAGAGTTGTCTATAGCGTTTATATTATCATACTCTTGCTTATATCGAGAGCTAAACTTTTGAAAATCTGTTTTAGCCTCTTTAACATATTTAGCCTCTAAATCATTTACTAACTTCCTTTTCTCTCCATCTATCTTTCCTGTCTTTGGATCTATAAAAAACTTTTCAGAATCTTCTCTGAACTTGCTTACATAATCTTTTAATTCAGATACTTTTGCATTTTGCTCTGGAGTTCTTTTCTCAAAAGGTATTTGCCTTAACTGGTAATACTCATCTAACTTTGGTTTAGCCTCATCTATTTTATCTGAGTCTAACCCTAATGAGTTAATACCCATGTTTCTCATGGACTTTAAATAATCCCTTTTAACGAAGTCTTCTGCCTCTTCCATAGCCGAAGCATCACCTCTATCTAAATAAGCTTTAGAGGAGTCAGATAACATCTTATTGAAGTATTCCTTTCCTTGCTTATTTAATAAGTCATTCTTCTTTTGCTCTATAAACTGAAAAGCATAGTTGTCATCTATCTCTGAAGGAAGATTATCTAAAATATCTTCTGTAGTGCTTGATAAGTAATCATATTCTTCACCTAATGCTTTAGGAACACCTGTCTCCGCATCTCTTTTTCTAATAAACTCCTCATTACCCTCCTCTACTTCTTTTATAGTAATAGGATCTTTTTTGAAGTCTAAAACATCTTTTTGCTCTGGTTGCTCTAAAGCTCCCTTATCTTCTAATGTTTTAAAGTCTTCTTGCTCAACAGTTAACGCTGACCTAACAGGTTTCTTTTGTTCACCCCTCCAATCTTGAGAAGCCGAAGAACCATCTTCCGAAACAGATTCCATATCTTCTTGAACCTCCATCTGTGGAGTCTCCTCTTGAGGTAATTCTTCTGAAGATACTTCTTCTTGGTCTTTTTTTTTACTAGAATAGTAATCTACTATACTTGACACCTTCTCTTCTGAATAAGCATCTTTATCATACTTAGCATAAAAATCTTTTGCTAAAGATGATATATCTCCTTTGTAATAATCTTCTACCTCTGCTGCTTTCTCTTCTGAATAAGCACCTTTATCATACTTAGCGTAAAAATCTTTTATCAAATCTTTTACCTCTGGCATACTCTGTTTTTTTTATATTGGAGAATTTGGATCTAACTCTGCTTGTGAAGATACATTTTTCTTACTAGAAGAAGATTTTCTAGAAGGCATTTCATCCCCTGTGAAATCTTTATAAGCATCACTAAATCCTTGGGCTGCTAAATACTTTTTAGTTTTTTCATACCATTTATCAAAAGCTGATTTATCTGCTTTAGATTTGTACTGCTGCTTAACAACAGAATAAACCTTATGAAAAGGCTCTAAAACCTCGTCATCCTCATTGTTTTTAAGTAAAGCATAATATCTTTTTTCTGCTCCTTTAGTAGCCTTATCTTTAAATACATCTGTATCTATAGACTTACCATCTATAGGCATACCACCTATGTCAACACCTCCACCTGATTTATAACCTTTAGGAAAAGCGTTTACCATAAAAGCCTCATTTACAGTCCAGTCGCCTACGTAACCCTTTTTCACATCTTCTAATTTAAAAAACTCACCAGAACCTACTACTCCTCCTATAGTTTTTGGGTCTTTTACTCCTTCTAAATATAATTTTTTTTCAAATAAACCTTTTAAAGGAACAGCCTCTGAAGATGGCATTGTGTTATAACTTATACTTGCTTCAAAAGGCAGTTCATTAAAAACCTCTACTTGTCCTTCATTGTAAGCTATAGAACCTTTTGGAACATTTTTCCCAAAAAAACCTTCCTCTGCAACCCCGTAAGCAGTGTTCATAGTTCTTTTTTTACCAGTAGTGCTAAAATTAAAAACAGGAACATCTGTTCCCCCCGAAGAATCAGAACTTCTACTTGAAGGAAAAAACTTAACATCTAAATCTGTTTTTTGAAAATTAGGCAGAGTCTTTAACAGATTATCAACAGCATCATCTCCAAACTCTTCTTCCGTTTGCTCTTTACCATAATAACCTACTGCCGCCATTCTTTCACCCTCCACTAAAGATTGTAAATCTAACTGCTTATTACTTGTTCTACTTTTTAGATACCTCCCAACTACATCGCCTTGAGCATCTTTTTGCTCAACATACTTAAAACCTCCCTCAGTAGTTCCAAACTTTTGAACAGCTTTCTGCAACTTCTCACTAATAACTGACATATCTATTTTAGGATTAAGAGGATATTTAGAGTAGTCAAAATCTCCTGAATGATTAGAGTCTCCAAAACTTCTTAGATTATCCACATCTTTTTTATAATACTTCTTTGGAGAAAGAATAGCGGCTTTTAGCATATCATTATAAATCTTCTGAGACTCTTTAGAAGAAGAGGCATACTGAGTTAGTTTATTCATCATCTGCTGATTCTTCACAGTAGCATCGAAGTCTCCTTTTATTAAAGCCTTAGCATTCTGCCTAACAAAGTTTTGATACTCATTAACCATAGGCTTAAAAGCAGATAAATCTCTAGACCACAACTGACTCATATCAGAAGCCTCAGCCATAGCACCCTTAAGCTCTTTGTCTTTCTTTTCCGCTTGAGCCAACTTATCCTTAAATATAGAATTGTAAGTGCTCCCAAATACTTGAGCCTCCCCCTTACCTATACCCGTAGATGTTCCTAATGGATTACTTGGTTTCGCCATCTTGTTTTTGTTCTTGTTTTATTTTTAACTGCTCTCTTAGCTTGTTGTATCTTTCTTGGTCTTCTGGACTAAATGTGCGACCTTGAGGCATACTATTAACAGGCTTATTGATTTCGTCAATATTCCTTAATCTTTTATATGAGCTATATATTCCTAAATTATCTGATATCATCGCTTTTATTTTAACTTGTTACCGACCCGTATATCCCAGGATTAGAAGAATTGTTGATATTTTTATACTTAGGGTCTAAAGTTGGAACTTTATAAATTATATTATCATCTAAAGAAGGATCATCTAAAGAAGGATCATTATTAACTTTACTATTACCAATAACTTTAGAAATCTCTGGAGATATGTCTACTGAAGGTAGTAATGTTTTAGGTGCTTCACTAGGAAACATAGAATCCATAAAGTCTTTATACTTAAGATAATCCATCCCCATAGAAGAACCAGCTTGTACTCCACCCATTATATTCTGAATACCTGCTCCCTTCATAGCCTGTGCTCCTTGCATCATATCTAAGTATGGTTGCATTTGATTCGTCTGAAAAGCCTTGTCCTCGTAACCTGCAACATCTGTCCTAGCACTCATCAAAGCCTTTTCGTTAATCTGTCTTTGTTGAGCATTCATAGAAAGTAAATCCCTATTAGCATCATTAGACTGCTGCTGAACATTAGACAGACCAGTTAAACCTGCGTTCCTAGTAGACATAGCATCTAAAGCAGACTGCTCTGACCTAGCTACATTGTCCAAATAAAGACTTATCTGTTCTTGAGGCAAACCCCTTATAGCTTGTATCTGTGCATCAGTTAGGTTATCTAAAACACCTTGAGGAATCTCATACTCTGGTCTATCCATAGACCTAGCCATCTGATTTCCCTTTACTGCTTGATATATACCTGTTCCAGTTTGAATTGCTGTTGGTATTGCTGCTAATAATGGTAATGCCATAACTTTTTATTTTTACTAATTTAACTAAAATTATCTATTACTACGCTCTGAGTTTGAATAGTTCATACTCAAAGCAAACAACCTTTCTTCTTCTGTTGATCCGTTTACTATTTTAACCAACACGCTTACATCTCTCATAGAGTCTCCCTCTAACAAAGGATAAAACTTTTCATCCTCTTCTGTTCTGTCATTTATAGGATCTGGAGTATTCTCATCTTTCCATAAGGCTGCGTAATGGATGTTTTCCTTACTATAAAGTGTGTGACCTTGACCAAATGATACCTTGAAGTCATCTTTTATTAAACTAGACTTCTGACCATTCTGAGTTAAAATCTCCCTAGCCTCCCAAACAGTATCGCTCTCTTCGCTTAAAGATTGAAAAACCTTATTCTTACTTGGGTCTTGATTAAATACAGCCCATATTTCAACTGAAGAATCTAAACCATAGAAACTATTTCTCTTTTTATTTGTGTTATGCAAATGAGTTTCCCCATTTCTAAAAGTTAGATAATCTAATCCAACCCTTACCATACACTCTGGAGTAAACGTATAAAAAGTAGTCCAAAATTTTGTTCTCTCAGAAAACGCTAAAGTCTCTGCTGGGACAGAAAGCAACGTCTGTCTACCTAAAACTATATTACCTGCTACACTATTAATTACGTAAACCCCATTTTCTACATCTCTTGTTACAGTAAAATCAGTTGAAACTCCTTGCTCATTACCTGAATATTCTATATCAAATGTGTAAGTTTCCCCATCCTCCCTAGTCTCAACAACAGTTTCTGCTTGAGAGCTAACTAAAGCCAACTCATCGGGAGTGAACCCCTCTTCCCTACTAATACTACCGAAAGATATAATATACTCATCATGGTTCTCATCATACACACCCCATACTTCTGGAATGATATTAAATACCGAATAGAAATTACTCTTGCTCTCGAAATAACTGTGCATTAAATTCTCCGATATAGGAGTTATCCCATCATTTGAAAGCCTTAACACCTTACCATTTCTAACGTCAAAGAAATACCTCCTTCCATTGTTCTCCGTAAAACTCTCTGGATTTAAAGTACCATAATCTCCTGCATAAGCAATAGAAGGATAAGATAAAACAGTATTTGATATACCTATATTTCCTTGGTCTGCTTGGTTGAAAACAATACTCTCTTCTACCAACACCTTAGTAACATTCAACTCATGGTAAACATCTAACCTACCATTAACACCAAACAACTTTCTAATAGCACCATAGTTTCTGTCATACGTTTGAAAAGAACTATCAAAGAAGCTGTTTAAGCCGTTTATATTTGTTTCTGGTACAAAGTTACCACTGTGGTATATTGTAGTCGGTCTCGTTACGCTCTTAGAGTTCTTATCTACGACATTAGGTCTTCCTATGTCTGATATCTTTGATTGCCAGAAATCAGAGAATAACTGACTATCAACCATAGTAGTGAAAATACCATCGGTAGCGTCTGATGTATTAATATCTCTGTTCCTGTAGTAAGTATCTCCACTATTAAAAGTTCCTTTGGCTGGGATGCCTAAAATTCGATTTTGGTTTGAAGTAGAACCACTATGATAATAAATAGTATCCCCAGAGGGAGAAGTAGTTTTGCCAACCTCATAACACTCTCCTATCTCGTAATATATATCCGTAGAGACATCTAACTTAGGAGTATAAATTTCAAAGAAAACTCCATCTGATATATCTATACTTATACTATTATCTACCTTTAATATTCCTGCCTCGAAACCTAAAACTTTTACATCTAAATACTCTTCAAAATAAGTTCCTGCCGAATCTTTTATAAATCTTATTCTATCTCTTGAAGAATAATCATATACTAAAACAGAATCTGGATTAGCAACTTTATACTCGTCAGTTAAGTTAGTTATATCTAAATTAATTATATCTGCATCGTTTGAGTTAGTACCTCCAACAGAATAAGTAATATCATTAGTATACCACTGTAAATAATTATTTAAAGCTGTGTTTGGAGTTCTTACCCATTGGTAATGGGTAGCCCACGAAGGAGGAACACTATTAATAGACCAAGTAACTATAGGTGGAGAAGTTATAGGAACAACCGAACCATCTGAAGAACCCTCTGTATAAAAAGGAAGAACTAACTCTGATTTAGCAGTTATATTAGTATTACCACTCCTATTAGCCCTGTCATAATAAACAATGCCATAACTATAAGTACCTCCGTTTTTTAAAGCTGAAGAACCAAAAGAACTTGTTATTGTTAAAATCCAAGGATTAAGATTTATTGTATCAGATGTGACATCATTAAAATTATCTTTACCTATATACTCATCAACTTTAGATTCAGTAATAGTAAACTCTCCTTTACAACTTCCATTTAAGTAAGGGTAAAACTCTACAGTCCTACTGTCAGAATTTGCTGCCGCATATATTATGAAATCAGCTTCACCGTTAGCCCTAGTTTTTTGAGTATCCCCATTAGTAGAAGCTATATCCACACCAGAAACACCATTTCCATCTTGGTCTGTTACAGTTATCACAACATTAGCTCTAGAATAGTTTCTTATGTCTGCTGAGTTGCTATTTATAACAAAAAATTTAACCTTTCCTTTTTCTGTGCTTTCTATTGCAGATGACGTAGGCACTCCTGATTGAAACATATCATAACCTACTAAGCTAGAACTACCATACTCACCAGAAAGAACTGTTCCTAGCAAAATATCTTTAGCCAAAAGTATACCTGTTCTACAAAAGAAAAATCCGTTATGATCTGTTATAAAAACAGATTGCGAAGACTCTGCCCCTGCTAAAAAAGAACCATCTAATTTAACCATAGACTTAGCCATTTCTATTCTTTTTTGACCTAAAGCATCAGATATACTTGTTGGGTCAAAACCTTCTGAAAAGTCTGATATATAGCCTGCTAAACCTTTTGTTACCCTATTGAAGCTTGGAGCAGATAAATCAGCAATAACAACTTCTATATTGTCTAGTATCTGACCTCCCTTAACAGTAACCTTTAATTCTTTTTGAGTAGTTTGTTCTGAAGAAACACTAGCACCATAACCTATTCTATTTAAAAAAGCTGAAGTCCTTTGATAACCTCTAGATGAATCTAATAAATCATCACTCGTTGTTAAATTAGAAGCAACCCTCAATATATAAGTTCCATCTGGAACATCGTCAAACTGCCATCTTGAATAAGTCCTAGTTTCTGGATAAGGAGTATCCCCTCCAGACTCTCCTGTCATTTGACCTCTTATAGTTTTTCTATCTTTTCTTGTTTCAGAAGGATAAGAATTACCTTTGCCATTTTGAAAACTAGAAACAGATTTCCCTCCATTCGCTTGTCTTGATATAGTAACATGATCTGTTCCTGCTAAATACAAACAAAACCCTCCTAAAGGAAGAGATTGACGAAAATCTGTTCTTAGGTTTTTTTCAAAATCACCTTGTATTGATTGCTGAGAAAAACCACCATACTGAATACCACCATCTCCTTGGTCATGAATAGGTTGATACCTCTCAAAATTTTTATTGTAAAGAAATAAAGTAGATGCGGAAACTTGAGAAATTCTCAAAAATCCACTAATTGTATTTAAAGGGTTTTCTTCTTGTTCATCCTCTTCAGACCCTTTGTATGATACAGATAGGTCAATATCTACATCTACATTATCGTATCCCTCTGTTATATCTGCGTAGGTTATTTTGTTTTTAATAAACTCTTGCGCTCCTGCTACTTGAGGTAAATTATCAAACAACTTAATAGATTGATTTAACTCTATAGACTGAGGAGCTTTGTCATTTCTAAATTTATAAACTATAGAATCTTCTTTTATAGTATATTCAGAACGACTCTTATCTAATATCTGATCATCTGATATCTGAAAGAAGTCATTTACATTACCCTCTCTAGCTGCTATCTTTATTCTATCTACTAGCTCTCCTCCTTTTGGGATTGTTATCTCAATTGTGTTACTTTGAGACTCTTCACCTCCACAAGTAGAACTAGGCAACCCTTGAACAGATATTGAACTCCAAGCACTTACCTCCTTGTCATCATACACATAGGCAGCCTTAAATTGAAATATCTTATCTCTAATATAGTTTACTTTGTAATTAGAATCAGTAGTTATCTTTACAGTAGGAGGAAATAAAGGTGGATACTTAACAGCATCTACAACCTCTTCCTTTATTGGTAAGCTGTACCCACCATCTTCAGGCTTTAACTTAGCCTTGTTAATATTAATCTTTCTAGGTGGGTTAGACTTATCCACCCAATAAAGCAAATCGTTTTTGTCATCAAACTCTACAACATTAATACCCGTAATTAAACTGTCTGAATTAAAATTAAATACAGAAGCCTGCATCACAGTAACAATCTTGGAAGATTCATGGTTATACTCATATATACCATGATTACCTCCATCATTCCAAATAAATATATAAGCTAAATCTTTCTTCTTGTATAAGTAAGAACCTATAACCTTATTCTTTCCTTCTGGTAGTTCTACATTAGGAATAAATGTGTTACCTTGAACATTCTCAGCAGAATAAACCCCATTGTCTGAAGAAGAACCAATTCTAACATTGATATTCTTTCTTGAGAAACCAGGCTTTACCAATCTCTCTTCGGTATCGAAATCCATACCGTATAAAAACTGTCTTTTTTCGTAACCCATTTATTAAAATTTTGGTGCTGCTTTGTTTCCTTTTCTAAAAGCTTGTAGCATATCTTGAACACTTACAGAAGCTATTCTAGACCTTAACACTTTTTTATTACTAGCATATATCCTCTTCTTACTATCAGAAACAGATATGCTTATATTGGCATTGTTTTCATTAAGCTTCCAATCTATCCAAGACTTAACAGTTTCTATAGCAAAAGGATGAACCTCAAACTCTCCATTAGTCTTATTGGGATCTGCTAAATACTCTAAAGTAATCTTATTTCCCCCTTGATAACAATCTAGCTGAATCTGTTGGTAGTTCTTATCTATCTTAAAGCTCCCATTAGAGTTACCGCCACCACCTAATCCGTAGTATCTACCAACATTTTCGTTATTTCTAAAATGAACAGAACCATACTCCGTACCATTAAAAGAAGCTTCCTCTATTGGGATACTATCTACGCTAGAAGATGTAGAGGATTTTCTCTTCCCACAGTCATCTAAAGACCTGTTTAAAGAAATACTGTTATTTCTTCCTAATTCTTTAAAACATCCGTACTTATCTGAAAAACCTATACGTATATAATTTAAGTAATCATCTGGTAAATCTACTGTGTCTAAATCCGAAACGGTCAATTCTTTTATCACTGGAGAACCTGTAACATCAAACTCTAACTCTCTTAAACAAGAAATTCCAAGCTGTAATGATTGGACAAATCTATGCTCTGTTCTTCCAGTTTCTATTAGAAGCTCTCGTACAACTTTCTCTAACTCCATTAATCCTTGCTATTATCGTTTAACTCATCTTTTCTAGCTAATCTCTGCTGCGTATAAAGTTCAACAGTAAGCCTTAACAATTGGTCTTGCATGTCTAAAGGAATATCAACCTCTGGATCTAACTCATCAGATTGAATACCTCCTGCTAATTTAACTAAAACATTATCTATACAATCTGAAGGACTTAAGTTTATAAAATACATTTTAGTATTATCAATGTAATAACCTCTTCTTCCTCCCAACTTTCCAACAGCCAACCCTCTAGATAAACCTAAAAAATTAGGATTGGTAGGAACAAATGTGTCAAATTGAGATTTCACATCCGAAACAGTATGTATACCCATTCCTAATGGTAAAGAAACATAAGTAGAAGGGATTTTAATGTAGCTCATGCCTAACATCTTATCCTCCTTAACCTCTTGGACAAAAGAATAAACAAAAGTACCATCTATCCAACTTACACCCTCTGCCTTGTTCTGATAAAAACTTTGCTTTACCATCTGACCAAATGCTTGGTCTACATAAATAACTAACTCATCCTTTCTCACTTCTGAGTCAGGAGTAGGAGTTCCACCTTGGATTATCCTTTGAGCTTGTTCTGCTATTATATATCTAGTGTCTCTTTTCATTTATAAAGTGTGTTACACTCCTTGATTAATAGTTGCTTTTTTCTTTTTTAACTTTTTTCTTTTTTACTTTTAAAAAATTTTTAGTTTTTTTAGGCTTAGATAACGTAGCTTTAACCATCTTTTTATAATTCATAATATCAATTTTTAAAATTAAACTCCTTGTTGTTTTAACATCTCTGCGTACTGAACCAACTCAGGCTCTCTTAAGTTTATACCCAAGTAAGAAGCACACATAACTATAATCTCATTAGCCAACTCCTCTGGAGCTTCTAAGTCCACTGATTTTCCCTTATCATAAACTGGTCTCCCATTAGTTAAAGTAAAAGCCCAATAAGGGTCTTTAGGCTTTCTTAGGTAAGTGAAATCTACTACACCTAAGTTCTTTGGGTATAACTGAATATGATTGCTGTAAAAAGCTCCTATGACATACTTCTTAGCCTTAATTCTTTTTGAATAAATAGTAGAACCTAAAAAAGCAGCTATCTCATTATCATCTACAATATCAATTTTATTAGGTAACACAACCGTTTCTCCATCCTCTTCAAACTTGAAATTATAAACAATACTTGATAAGTGTAAATAATCCTGTGGTAAGTCAAGTTTACCATCAATCCCAATATGAGTAACATCGTTTCTTACTAATAAAAATTTTAAATCATCCGTTATCTTTTGATTCTTTTGCCAACCCTGCTTTCCTGGCTGAACAGAATTAACATTGTTGTATCTCTTCATTATACACTCCGTAAAAGCTCTCGGTAAAGAAAGATTAAACTCTTTAGGAGTGATGTTCCCCGACTGATCTTTGTCTGCCAAGTATTGAAGAAATGTATAAACCTTATTAATATCCATTTTTTAAAAAACTATAAGTTTTTATTGCTCTTGAACAACATCAATAATATTCCAATATGATGTATTAGCATTGTATTGAATTGTAATAGCTGCTTCTTTACTTAAAGTAGTAGTAAAAACCAAATAACTTCCCGAACTAACAACGCTAGATGTAAAACTTTTATAAGCAGAAGCTACAAATTTTATGTCACGAACAGCTTGTCCATCATCTGTTAACCTAAAAATAAATTTTTGATAATCTATTGGTGTTCCTTCATTATTTTTAACAATCATATCTCTGTCGATATCTTCGTAAGTAACAGATTCAGTAGTGTCATAAGCTGGATTAGATACAGCATAGTCTGAACCTCCACCTGTAAAAGTTGAAGCCCTTACCCTTTGAAATTCTCTCCTTGTTACTTGTTTTTTTGTATATATAACTTGAGCTGATCCATCAGGGTTTAAGTTAGGACTCCCTGTTCCTACTACAGACTTAGCTGCATCTCCATCTTCAATTAAAATAATATCATCATTTGATGCTCTAACAAAGGCGTTAGTATTATCGATTTTCTTTGGAATACTATCTATTTCTGCTGGTACATTTTTATGTATAGCATTTGGATCTGTCGTTCCGTTTTGCCAAGACCTTACCCCTGCTGTAGTAGAAACAAGAACATATCCATCTGCTGATGGAACATTTAAATAATCTTCTTTAGTAGCTAAATCTACCGAATCTGCTAAATCTATTCCTTGAGTATCCTTAAATAAAGAAACTACCCAAGACGAGTTAGTGGCATCCCAAACAGCTTTAACAAATATATCTCCTTCTAAAGCTTGTGAGGCTGTTAATAAAACTCCTGCTAGAGATATATCAAAACTACCTTTAGTTATTGTAGCATTGTAGTCTATAATAAATGTGTCACCATCAACTAAACCAGGATTTAGCCCGTAAGAAACAGAACCCGTTAATGTTCCTGAACCTGTTAATTCATAATAACCTTTATCTGTTCCTGCTGTTAACGGTTTTGTAATCCCCCCTAAATTAATAGCTTCAGAAGTAACCCCTTGAACTGGAGTTGCTATGCTTGCAGATCTTAAAGAAGAAACACTTAAAGCCACTCCTGGACTTCTACCTACTTCATACCACTTATTATCTGAAATGCTAAACTGAAGCGTTAAAGAGTGATTCTTTCCTCCTGTTAAGAAATTAGAATCATTAGCCAACTCTATGTTTCCACCCTCTTTTACTGTAGTAACCTTTGCTGTATCTTTTCCCCTAATAATAACTCTGTCTCCATCAGTAAATATACCTGCATCTATTGATGTTAAATCTGATGCTGCAATAGAACCTGCTGTTTGAACACTTACAACGGTAACAGCACCATCTCTATCTATAGACACGCTTCCAGAAGAAACCTCAACATCTCTTATGATATAAGGAGAAGTAGAAGACTTTCTTAAAGCTCCGTAAGTAATATCTGTAGCTCCTGTTAAACTGTCTACAATTGCTGAAACAGATGGGTTTAAATATAATTTATAACCCAACTGAGAATCTATCTCTCCCGTTGGATAAGAACCACCATCTAATTCTGTAGAAGTTATAGTTGTAGCACCAGTAACACTAGATGCTAAAGCTGTTCCATTTAAAGAACTCCCTTGGTCTGAATCTAAATAAACGGTTACTGTATCTGACGAAGAAACTGCTGTATACTCAGGAACACTTATATGATTATTAATAGCTACAGATATATTACTAGCAACATCCGATACAGTAGCACCACCAATAGCTGTAGCAGTGTTAAATAAAGCAACACCACCATAAGATAGGTTTGTTATTGTTCCCCCTGCTGCTGTAACAGTAATAGTCCCAGATGCGGAAATATTAGAAATAATAGAAGAAGATACTAACATCTGTCTTTCTGCGAAACCCCTCCCCTCTGGAGTGTTAGGAATATTTCTAACAATAATATTATCTGAATCGGTTAAATAGATATAACCAACTCCCGAACCATATTTAGCTAAAGCTGTTTTTATTGACATTATTCTACTATTTTAATATTTAAGTTAAGTTTAGAACTACTAGAAGATTTAAAATCTGCTATAGTTAATGGTATACCCTCTTTCAATAAAACAAATTCAAAAGAACCTGAGTCTTTTTTACTTATAACTGAAGTTATAAAGTTATCAGAAAAAACTGCATCATACCTAGAAGAACTAGGAGTTCCATACATAGTGCTAGGCTGAGACTCTACATAAGTAACATCTACAAAAGATTTGTAAGTAGAGTTTGAAGTAGACTGAAAATTAGAAACTTTAAAACCTTGAATATGAGTTGTTGGAGTTGTGTTTTTAACAGCTACAGTAGGGGCTTGAAAATTAGAAGCATTTTGAATAACAACATCTGATACCGAAAAAGTTGGAGTTGAATTAATGTCAGTAACAGAAACATTAAAAACCATAAACTCTTTTGGAGAAACTATAGAAGATTGTAGTTTTATATCGTAAGCATGATCTGAGCCAACTGGAGTATCAGTTACACTTATACTATTATCTGAAGAAATTACAGTGGTAACAGACTTTGCTGCTGCAATATCGTTTATAATGCTTTGATTAAGTTTAACAGTATAAGTAGTAGTACCAGCACTAACATTAGAAGCAACCTCTATCCCATTTCCTCCCGAAGCAACCACAACAGCTCCAGAAAAACCTAATCCCGTTATTGGAGCTGGCTCATCATCTGAACAAGAACAATCATCATTACATTGAGCAACCTCTTTTATTTGAGTAGTTAATGTATCTACTGCTGCCGAATCTCCACACTCAAAAGCTGTTCTTAAAGAAGCCAAATGAGAAGTAGCAACAATATACCTCTGTAAAGCTAAATCTGATAAAGTCTTGTTAGTACATTTGTACTTTAAATATTCTTTAAACGTTGAATTAATGCAACAGAAAATATCACATAATCTTACATCACAATCTACATCTATTTCTTTAGAAGATGAAAAAGAATCTACAATCTTTATTCCATTTCCGTAATCCCAATACCCTTTTGTAGTAAATAAAAACTCATGTGTTTTACTATAAAAAGAGTTAGTGTTAAGACTTTTTTCTGATCCTACCGAAGGAGATAACTGTAACACAGAAGGATAAAACAAGGTAGTCTTTCTTGTTACTAACACACCATCAGAATTATCTAGGACGTTAGATACAAATACAAATGTTTTATCTAATGTTTCATTATAAGTTACTGCTGTAACTGTATAACCACCATTGTTACCTGCTGAGTTAATTATATTAAATGTGTCACCTACAGTGACAAAAGCTGACTTTTCACCTGCTAAACTAAAAGTATTATCTGCTGAAATAGCCGAAACATTAAACCTGTCTGAAGGAGTAATACCGTTTACTAAATAATTAGTGGTATCTGTTCCTTTTAAATCAGGAGATAAACAATCAACAGTAGCTTGGTTAGTGGATGTTGGCTTTACATAAGAATACTGGAAGGTTTTAGACTTAGAAACACTATCAGAAGAAACAGTCTCTGTAGCAGTATACTTAAAAGTATAAAGACCTACCTCTGGAGTTCCAGTTGACAACGTAGGAACTAAAATAGTCGTACTATTAATCCTTGATGTACCAACTTGAACATCATCTGTTCCAGTATAAACAATTCCACTAGGAGCAGTTATTTGTATTTTACCTTTTACGTTTGTTGTATCAACGCCCTCGTAATCCGTTATATCTGTTAAGACAAACGTTGGTTGAGGAGATGAACTAAGGTCAAATGATATATTAAAATCTGTTGAAGTTAAAGCCATTTTTTATGTGATAACGTTATTCAAGGTAAATATACATAAAAAAAAAGAGAGGCTTTTAAACCTCTCCTAGCTCTCCTTACTAAAAAACTAATACTATTATTTCTTAGGCTTTTCTGTCTTTTCTAAATCTTTTGATTTATCTAAATCAGCAGCCTTAATCATTTCCTCTATATCTTTTAATACATGAGGGTTATGCTCTAAATGCTGAGTAGCACCCTTAATACCACTACCCTTAACACCTAACCTTCCAAGGTTGGCAGCATTGATACTTCCAAATGAACTCTTACAAATACCAAGCTCCATCGCTCTCTTTATAGTCTTAAACTCTTTAGACCTTTGGAACTTTTCTTCAGTAGGCTTCTTATTACCCTCTATAGCCTCCTTGATGTCATTATAAGCCTCTTTCATCTCTGACCTATGATTAACCATCTCTACGAAAAACTCTACAGGGTCTTTATATACAGGAACATCTAAAATCCTAGTCTTTCCTCCTATGTTATTATAGAAAGACCTACCTGCTTTATCAAACTCTAAAATATTGTCTCTTAAAGCAATAGAAATAACCTGTCTGTATTTTCTAGTTTCTGACTGTATCTCTTTCTCAAATCTAGCAGGATCGTAATCTATCATCTCATAGAAAGTCAATCTTGCACTTGCTATACTATTAGCAACAGACGAAGGGTCACCATCAAAAGCTACATTTAAAGTTAACGCCAAACCTTCTATCTCATCGCTAGATAAATCATTTACGATATTCTTTAACTTCTGCTTTAACTCCTCTTTCTGAAGTTTAATATTTCTACTATACTCTGAATTGTTAACTCTAAAGATAGCTGACTTACCAGACATGGCAGTACCCTCTTCATGGTTAGCAATATTATGATTAGTATAGTTTAAATACTTTTGCTTAATAATTTCTCTAGGGTCTGCAATAATGACACCATCATAAGCCATTAACGTACCTCTTTTAGAAAGACTAGACTGCTCATCTAAGAATATAGACTTTTCTCCTGGAGCGTATCTTATTGTTCTTAAACCAGACCTAGAAACTCCTGACTCATCCTCCCATTCTGCATATATCTCATCCTCTGCTGGAATCTGATAGAATGGAGGGTATTTACCATCTTTGTTTTTTACCAGTGTATAAACAACTGGCTTCATACCTTTCTCACTAACACTCTTTGGTGCTTTTCTTAACTTAATTTCTGACATTTTAATTTTAATTTTTATTATTAATAAGTATTACGATCTCTTTGATTTTTTACCTACACACTTCCATTTTTTTCTAGACAAAGCATTCGCACAAGGAGGATTTTTACACTTCTTAATCCCAAAAGACCTAGCGCAATAAGCATCTCCCTTTTTAGTTCCAGGACGTATTCTATCTCCTCCGCTTTTTGCATTACCAGATTGACCATAAGAAACCCTTCTAGTCCTACCTGTTTTAGGATTTTTTACAACCTTTACAAATCTTTTTCCTTTAGATGGTTTTTTGGTAGCCATATCAATGAAGTGTCTATAATTTAAAAAAAGGGAAGGCTCTATATAACCTCCCCCCGTTATTTTACAATTCTTTCGAATTATCCTTTCTTAATGTAAGCGAACTTATTCATTGCGAAAGTTTCTAAACCACAGTTATCTTTGTAGAATACGCTGTAAGTATCAGTTCCATTGATAGCAAAGTTATCAATGATTTCTGATCTTTGGTTTCTTTCTCCTGTTTCAGGATTAACCAAGTAACGTAATCTCAAGTGATTAGTCTTTTCTCCAGAACCTGCATCTTTAGTTAATCCCATTGGAATAACCATAGCCTCGTTTGAGAATCCGTATCCCTCAGCACCTAAAGACTGAAGATCATTGAAAGTATCAAACTTCTTCTTAGAGAATACATAGTCAGAAATCGCAAACTTATCGAACTGGAAGTTCGCTTTAGCATCTTCGTTAAAAGTATAGTTACCATAAGTAATAGAACCACCACTCTTGTAATCAGCTAAAGTGTTATCTATCTGAATAGATAAATCAATACCTGGAGCGATTAGGTTATTCTTAGAACCTTTTTGCTTATCCAAAACTTTTACCAAAGCCTCTGCATCTTGCTTATCCCATCCCGTAGAAGAAGAATAAGAAGAAACGTTACCAGCAGCTAAAATAGATGGAATCAAACCTTGAGTTAAAGCTAGTGGAGTACCAAGCCCTACATAAGCATCAGAAACACCGTTGTTAGCTAACTTCTCTCCTAATAAAAGGTTAAGTTCCTTTTGAGACATGAAATTCTTGTACTCATCAGCTTCACCTTTTAAGTAGTACATTTTACCCATTTTTCCATCCTTACCTTTGAAATCAATATAGGCAAGCATATCTCTTTCAGTAGAAGTTACTTCGTAAGTTCCTTTGAAAGTTTGTAGGTTATTAGTCTTCTTAGTAACTCTTGTCTGTCTAGATGCTGGTTGAACAGAACCTTCTCCATGAGCGTTACCATAAATAACAATTTCTTGAGCAGAAGCGATAGCTGGAACACTGTCAGCAGAATCCAACGGAGTTGCAGTAAAAGCTGGAGTAGCTGGAGTAACAGAATCTACGATAGCTCTTATGTAAGAGTCTGCCGAAGCAACACCTGAAGCAGGTTTAATTAAAATTAACTCTCCTACTCTTGGCACAGTGATAGTTGAAGAATTAGTACCTCCGTATGGAGATGCGTTTTCTGGAATAGAAAGAGTACCATCAGCATCTACTGTAAAAGTAGCTGTAGCTC
>Ga0209634_1001306_pt1 | contig 18296 bp, 15 predicted proteins | sample LinPmetageLP40_FD_184043 | JGI IMG/M metagenome (GOLD analysis project Ga0209634, IMG submission 184043) | Marine viral communities from the Pacific Ocean - LP-40 (SPAdes) (version 2) | ecosystem: Environmental > Aquatic > Marine > Oceanic | place: Pacific Ocean | collected 2010-08-26 | reverse complement strand
GCTCAATCGGGCAGCGCCCCGTCTCTGCGCTGCCGAACAACCTCACCGCGTTCCAGCCTGCCCGGCCTGTGCCACCGACCGTCTGCGTGCTGATGAGCAAACGGACATAGTTCGTCACAAGCACATAGACGTGAACGGTACAGCCCTCTATGGCTGGGTACTCCTTCAACCACGCCAAGTAAAAGTGGGAATCGCCGCCTGTGCAGAAACAGGCCGGCCGGTTATCGCCACGCGGAGTCACCTGAAACGGCACGTTTGAAGGTATGACGCAGGGCCGCCTTGGCATGGTGCCGCATCAAGTGGAGTCGGTGTTGAGGCGTAGCGAAACCGTGGCCTGCGCCGGTTACGCCTGGCCCCGTTTCTTCATCGACCGCCGCTCGGCTGCTCATCCGGCAACAACCGCATTCCGCGGGATTCGCCAGCGGCATTGACACTTGCACCTGCAACAATTGATCCATCTCAGACTAAAGTACATCTGGAAGATGCCAGTCGTCCTACCGGCTCCCTAATTGGCAAACCGATCAGTCTGTTGCGCCGAGTTCAACAACCCCGCCGGGATGGGTTGTCAGCCGGTCCGAGCGCAGAGCGCCGGCCCGCTCTTGGCAAGCGCTCGACCTATACGCTACACAGTAGACGGTCACATGACCGCCCGCTGAATGGCTATGGGTCAGCTGCACGGAGCCTAAGTAGGGAACCAACATTGGAGAATATAATGATAAAAATAAGACACACCGCCGCCTTCGGTGTCTGCGCCGCTCTTGTGGCGGCGATGCCGGCGCATGCGGTGCCCTTTACCAGTGTCCAGATATTCGGCGACAGCTATTCGGATACCGGGGCCGGCTTCGCCCTCACTAACGGCGGCACGGCAGCGAGCTATCTCGCCCAGAACTTTGGCAGCACCGTTGCCCTGCCCTCGGACTCTGATCTTGCGAACAAGTCCATCAACTTCGCCGAGAGCGGCGCACGCGTTGGCGTTGAGGGACCCGGCAGCCCGGCCAGCCTGACGAGCCAGGTGCAGAACTTCGCCAACCTGGTCAGCACCGGTGCGACCAATTTTGACCCGAGCAATACGCTCTTCTTCCTGTCGGGCGGCCTGAACGATCATGACATTCTTCCTGCCTCGGAGGTGACCCAGGACTACGCGGCACAGGTCGACCAACTGGTCTCCCTCGGCGCGCGCTATATCGAGATCGCACTGCTGCCGGGCGAGATTCCGGCGTTCACGGACAGCGCAGTAACCCTCAATCCTGCCTATCGGGCTCTAGTTCCCGAGCTGGACGCGCGCTATTCCGGCACGAGCATCACGCTCAGCGACTGGGGGACGTATTACGACGACATCCTTCGGAACCCGGACGCCTATGGCTTCACCAATGTCACCGATGCCTGCCTTGAATTCGGGGGAGCCGGACCCTGTGCCAACCCCGACGAGTATTTCTACTACTACAGCGCCCATCCGTCCGACGCCGCACACAAGATCGTCGGCGCGCGACTCGCCGATGAGGCGCTGAGCATCGCATCGACCTCCGTGCCGGCACCCGCATCACTGCCGCTGTTCGGTGCCGGCATCGCGCTGGTGGCAGCCGGTAGCCTGTCACGGCGCCGAAGAGGCGCGACCCCAGCAAGCTGACGCTATCCCAGGCGGCGTGGCTGGCCGCCACCTGCCGCCTGGGCTCTTTTTGTACCGGCCGCAGTCCGGTGCCGCCGGGCGACGGCCAGTTTCAATGGGAGAGCGCAGTGTCGCTGCAGACTCGCCGCGCCCTGTCGCCCACGGGGCGCGATGCCCGCGTAATCCATACGGAACAGACCACGGTTTCGAGTCAGATTTACGACCGGTCACTCTTGTTCAGACGGCCCGATACACCATGGCTCAGCCGCCGCCCCAACATCCAAGCCACTTCTGATCGGAAACGCTCAGCGCCCATCACATGGTTCCTGTTCGCCACTTTGCTGATTTCATCGATCAGACAGCGAGTAGCGGCTCCAGGTCTTGCATTTTGCATGCGTATCGCGGGAGTCGTGTTCCAAGCGCAACGCGACGCCACGAACACCGCGCGAAATTCCTGAGATAGAGCTCGCGGTGTGCACCAGCCCATACAATCGTGCTATCAAGCCCGCTGAACGCAGTTTAGCTCTACAAGGATTGCTCATGTCACTAACCCCCGAAGTCGCTGGCGTTGTCGCCAGGATGCGCGAAGCCGACATCTCGTTCGCCGATCTAGGTCTGGCCGACGCGCGCCAGTTCTATATCGACACCCTGGCCAAGAGCGGCGGCGAGCCGGTGCCGATGGGCCAGATCGTTGAACACGAGCTCACGCTCGACGATCGCAGCCTGGGTGCGCGGCGCTATCGCCCGGACGGGCTGGCCGAGGGTGTGGCGCCCACGCTGGTCTATTTCCACGGCGGTGGTTGGGTTCTGGGTGATCTGGAATCGCACGATCGCGTGTGTCGACAATTGGCCCAGCGCGCAGGCTGTCAGCTTGTCGCGGTGGATTATCGTCTGGCTCCGGAGCACTGTTTGCCGGCATCTTCCGAAGACGCGATCGCGGCTTACGGCTATCTCGTCGAACACGCGACCGAATTCGATATCGATGTACATCGGCTCGCGGTGGGCGGCGACAGCGCGGGCGGTCATCTGTCGGCTGTGGTCGCGCTTGCGGCGCGCGACGCCGGCTGGCCCCTGGCTTTGCAGGTGTTGATTTACCCGGCCACCGATTTGCGCGAGGTCGCCGGGCAGTATCCGTCGAAGGCGCGCAACGCGAACGTGCCGCCGCTCACAGCCGAACTGATGGCTTGGTTCGGCCAGCGTAGCGTGGATGCCAATACCGACCCGCTCGACTGGCGGGTGTCGCCAATTCTGGCGGAAACGCTGGAAGGCACGGCGCCGGCGCTCGTTATCACGGCCGGGGCCGATGTGCTCATGGATGAAGGCGTGCTCTATGCCGCGCGCCTGGCCGACGACAGCGTCGACGTCGATCATGCCCACTACCCGGGCGTGATTCACGGCTTTATCGAGATGCATGCCTGGCTGGCGGCTACCGGCGAGGTGATGGATCGGATTGCGGCTGCGGTGCGTGCGCGTCTGGCCATCAGCAGTTAGCAGAAGGTCGGGGGGACAGGGCTTGACTTGCCATATCAGGCATTCGAGACCCGCGTCGAGCCTTGTGCTGGCGGCAATTCAGATCACTATCAATATATATAAAGAAACGCCCGGCTGACCGGGCGTTTCTCAAGGGCCTGTTGCGGTTTTGTACGAGACGACAACAAGCCCTAGACAATCGGTCAGGCTAATCAGCCGCCGAATTTCTCGTTCTCACCGATGTCCGGCGTTTTGTCGCTTTTGAGGTTGGCCTTGGCCATTTCATAAAGCTGAAAGATCTTGCTTTCCTTGGCAGCCCAGTGTTCGCCCATCTCGATATGGATTTCGAGCATGACCACGTCCGGGTCTTCTTTTTCCGGCAGCCAGGCCGCGACGCCCGGATTCCAATATTTATCGATTATGTTTTGGTCGTCGGTTACACGCGCTTTACCCGACATCGACACATACACGCCTTCGTCCTGATCGGAAAATGTCAGGCAGACGTCGCTATCGCCCTTTGCTTCGAGCACTTTTTCTGTGCTGCGTTTGGTGTAGAACCATATCGTGCCGTCGTATTCATCCTGAACCAGATGCATCGGGCGGGCGCGCGGCATGTCGTCGTCCATCGTGACGAGCATGCCTACCTTGATGTCTTTGATCAGATTCCAGATCTTCTGCTTGTGTTCCGGGCTAGACATAATCTTGCAAACCTTCGAGTGTGATTGAACTGAGTTAAACATCACCTACAGACCGGCAGACAGGGCGTTCGATTGCGCGGCGAACCCGGACGAGGGGCCAGCCGACATTCGGAAGCCAAGCGCGATGGCCATAATCGATGCCGCTGGTCAGTGGTGGCGGCCTGGTACCAGCATACGGGAGGACGCGCCTGGCGGAGGCATGCGCCGCTTTTTATTATCACATTCCGAAATACAGCCCACGCGAAGCTTGGAGCCAGGTCTTAAGCCGTCACATCGAGTGCAAGGCCCAATGTCAGATCTCGCGTTGCCACATATCGCACTCAATTGCTCGACCTACAGCTTTTCCAGACCGGACGAACCCATCTCATAAATCAGTGAATCGTGGTTTGTCGCTGAGCGTTGTCTATTTCCCCTACGCACCGTAGATATCCTTTGCCCACTGCGGGATGTCGCCCACGGCCTTGTCGATCTCAGCTTCTTTGAAGGTACAAATATGGCGCGCCGGCGTATTTAACTTCGAGCTGTCGAGAATTTGGGCGAGATAGGCCAATGCCACGGCGTCGCGGATATGCCGTTTGTTGCGTTCGTATCGCTCGCGGATTTTGCGCTCGGGCACGTCATGCCCGCCCTGAGTGACACGAAAACGTACGCGGGCCACGGATATGTCGGCACTCTGAACGTTGACGTGAAAGATCACGACACGAACGCCTTGGGCCTGGGCATTCCGGATCAGATCGAGCTTGCTCTCATGCGAGAAGAGGGTTTCAGTGACGAACGACCGCTTCTCCTCGTCCAGATACCCGCCGCGCCGCCGCCAATCGCGCAGCCTCGTAGGCATCGAGTGCTTCACCCCGAACCTGTCGCTCCTTACGTATTTCATCCGCGTTCACGAATGGGGCGTCGGTGATCGGGCGAACGCGTTGATCATAGGGAGTCGACTTGCCCGCCCCGTTGGGGCCGACAAGCATATACATCGTCGACCTCGACACCATCTGAGATACGTATGTCCCCCGGATTGATTCCGTCGGCACGCCGCTTCTCGGCAAGCTGTTTGAAGAAGGCCCTGTCCTCGTCGCCCGCCTTCTCCATGATGGCCTCATGGGCCACGTTGTATACGGAGCGCTGATAAGGGTCCAAGGTCGTCGGGAGAGATACGTCCGCGGAGTGCCTCGTTGATCTTGCTACGGTCGTATCCCGGCGCGTTCTCGATCGCCTGGCCGACACGCGCCCAATGCTCGAGTTGCGCTTGCAGGGTGCGAGACATTACGCCGGCCTCTTTCCGTGCCTGGCCGAGAATAGCGCTTGATAGACGAAGACTTTCAGTAGCCATGACCGGCCTCCTGCATTGCCAGGATCACGCGACGGCGGCGTTGTCGTACGCCCATCGCCAACACCTCACATCACCACACGTATGGTATATCGCGATGATAGGCAACAGGCCACGGTTGCTCGCTACTCCGCCCTAATCACCTGCTCTTCGGCCCGCCCGATACGCCTTGGCTGACGTGCCGGCCCACTATCGCGGCGACCAGAGAGTTCGGGTGTAGGTCTTGTGTTTTGCCTCCAAAGGTGACGCCAAGGACAAGATCTGGCCCTGATCACTCACTTCGCTGTCAGTGAATACCCGGCGCGCGGGAAATGAACGTGCAGCACCCCGAACTTTGCGGTATCCCGTGCGAGGACGATGCGATCCTCGGTGGCGGCAGCCAGCGTGCCGGAGACCGGTTCTTTGCCGTAGTCCGAAGGTGCGACTTCGACCGGCGTACCAATGGCGACTGGCGTATCCGCCATGCTCTCCGGCAACGGCCGGGGATCGGCGGTGCGCGCCGCCTCGAACGCCTTCTCCTGCGTAATCTCCTCGCGATGACCGTGACCGATCTGGCCGACGCGTTGATACCAGTCCTTGACTCTGGGCCCCGCCTCGAGCGGGCGGCGATTGCAGCTGACATGGAGCCAGAGCGGGTGGAACGTTGCAAAATCGGCGACCGAGGCCGCGTCGCCGCCGATCCATGGCTGCGCTTCCAGCCGCGCTTCCAGGTCCGCGAGCAGCGCGTTTATTACGGCCTTGGCTTTCTCGCCCTGCGGCGCACGTACCGTGGCGCCCTTCATCAGGCTGGCCCGATCCTTGATGAATCGCACCGCGCCGATCGGGCCGAACAGTCGAAGCATCGTGCCGAGCAATCGCAGCGGCGGCACCGCACCGATGGCGGCGAAGAACGCCTTGTTTTCGGCATTGTCCATGAGCGCCGCGGCGCGAGCGTCGACCTGTGTGGGATCCAGAGCGGGGCAACTCAGCCGCGTGGCCAATTCTCCCGCGATGAGGGCCGTATCGCAGAAAATATCAGCGCCCACCTGGGCGACGGGAATCCGGCGGTAGCCGCCCGTGAGCGGGTCGAGGCTCGGGCGCGGTGGCTGCACCGGGCACAGCACCGAATACCAATGGGCATCGGTCAATCCGAACATAAGCCGAATCTTCTCGGCATAGGGCGAGCCGTCGTAGTGATGCAGGATCAGCGAATCGTTCATTGTTATAGGTTCTCTGTCGTTTCGAAATTCGGCTGCTGCGCGGTTCGTTGAAAGATCAAAGCACGGCGATGGATGAATCCGCGCGCGGCTCGGTGCCACCGCACAGCACGCCGGTCGCCGCGTCGCGGATGATGATCTGGCCGCGGCCAAAGCGAGTCGAGTCGTGATTTACGTGCATGTCGTGACCGCGCTCGGCCATTGCTCTCACCAGATGCGCTGGATATTCCTGTTCGACGGCAATCCTGCGTCCGCCCATCCATTGCCAGCGCGGTGCATCCAGGGCCGCCTGTGGATTGAGCCCGAAGTCCAGCATATTCATCACCACCTGCATATGGCCCTGCGGCTGCATGAAGCCACCCATGACGCCGAACGGCCCTATCGGCTCGCCGTCGCGCGTCATGAAGCCCGGAATGATGGTATGAAACGGCTTCTTGCCGGGCACCAGCGTGTTGTCATGGCCGGCTTCCAGCGTGAAACCGAAGCCACGGTCCTGCAGGTTGATGCCGGTATCGGGGACTACGATGCCCGAGCCGAAATCGTGGTAGTTGCTCTGGATGAACGAGACCATATTGCCGTCGCCGTCAGCCGTGGCGAAATAGACCGTACCGCCCGAATACGGATCCCCCGGAAACGGATCGAGCGCCTGTTCGCCAATCAGGTCACGGCGAGTCGCGGCGTACTCGGCGCTCAGCAACGCGTCGACCGGTGTTCGCATATGCTCGGCATGGGCGACATATTTGTGTCCGTCGGTGTAGGCAAGCTTCATCGCCTCGCACTGGCGATGGAGGACGGTCAGGTCGTCGCGCGCATGTAAATCGTCATAACCGCTGACGATATTCAGCGCCATCAAGGCAATGATGCCCTGCCCATTCGGCGGTATTTCCCATATATCCACACCACGGTAACGAGTGGAGATCGGCTCGACCCATTCGACCCTGTGATCAGCCAGGTCGCTTGCACGCAGATAGCCGCCGGTCTGGCGCGAGAATGCGTCGATGCGCCTTGCAAGGTCGCCCCGATAGAAGCTTTCACAGCGGGTGTGAGCGAGTTCTTCCAGCGTGCGGGCATGCGCCTCACTGATGAAGATGTCGCCCGGTTGCGGCGCATCGCCGTGCGGGGCGAACGTCTCGAACCAATGCGCCGTCGCACTGTTACGCGGCTCGGCGTTGAAGGTCGTCACGGCGCGCTGCCACATCTGGCTGATTACGGGAGACACCGGAAAGCCATGCCGGGCAAGATTAATAGCGGGCTTCAGGAGCTCGGCGAAATCGAGTCGGCCAAAGCGCTCGGAAAGTGCCGCCCACGCCGACGGCGCGCCCGGTACCGTCACCGGTATCCAGCCGTGACGCGGCATCGCTTCATGCCCGGCATCGAGCACCGCCTGGCGGGTCAACGATTGTGGCGAGCGGCCGCTGGCGTTAAGCCCGTGCAGGGCGCCGCCGCCCTGATTGTCGGCGATCCATACCAATGCAAAGGCATCGCCGCCAATACCGTTCGCGGTGGGCTCTACAACCGTCAAGGCCGCAGCGGTGGCGATCGCCGCATCGACGGCATTGCCGCCCCGCACGAGGATGTCGCGGCCGGCTTGTGCCGCCATCGGCTGCGTAGCACTGACCATGCCGTGCCTGGCATACGTTGCGCTGCGTTGCGAGCGGTAGGGGTTCGTCTGGGAAAAGGGTATCAAGCAGGACTCCTTATACAATCGTTAGTCGGTGGGTCCGCACGATTACGACTACGCGATGGGGCACACACGAATTGGAATCGAATGATCAGAACGATCAGCTTCAGATCTGTTTCGCTGACAGTTAAACACTGTCGCAAATCGTTTTTTGCAAAGCGATGCAGGCTTGACCCGGGCCCAGCCTGCATCGCGAAATCAATATAAACGCGCGCGCACGATCCCCCTATATGAAGGCTAAGAGTCTTCCTGGGCTTGCTCGCGCCCACGTTGACGCGCTTCGGCTTCGCGTCGCGCTTCTTCGATCTGGTCCAGCACGGCGCCTACGTCGGCCTGTGTCTCATCACGCGTAAACAGCCCGGTCAGCGGCGTTTCCGGCGCGAGTTCCGCTGCTTCGTACAAGCCCCATATCTCAAGCGCATATTCTGTTTCCAGCAACTCGGGTGCTACGCGGCCAAACGTGGCGCGCAGGTTGTTTACATCGCGAGCGAACATGCGAAAGGCATTGTTATTGCTGGCGGCGTCCACCGCCTGTGGTAAATCGATAATGACCGGTCCGTCTGGGCCGACCAGCACATTGTATTCCGACAAATCGCCGTGAATCAGGCCGACGCAGAGCATGCGTACGATTTGCCGGATCATGAATGTGTGCCATTCAACCGCTTGAGCGGGCGTCATTTCGACTTCGCCAAGTCGGGGCGCGGGCCGCCCATCGGCATCGAGTACCAGTTCCATGATCAGCACACCGTCGAACACGCCAAACGGTTTCGGAACACGAATATCCGCCCCATACAGTTTGTACAAGGCATCAACCTCGGCGTTTTTCCACTCGGCTTCCTGGACCTTGCGGCCGTATTGAGTGCGCTTGCCCGCAGCACGCGCATTGCGACTACCCCGGGCCTTGCGCCCCTCGGTATATTCCGCGGCTTTGTGAAAGCTGCGTTGCTGTGACTGTTTGTAAACCTTGGCACAGCGCGTTGCAGAACCACTGGTCACAATATAAACAGTCGCTTCCTTGCCGCTCTGAAGCCGGCTGACCACCGTATCGATAATGCCGTCATCAAATAAGGGAAGCAGCGCTTTGGGTGTTTTCATAAGGCGAAGAGCGGTCAGATTGAGGGTAGTAAGTTGAGGCTGGGCGCACGGTTGCGCCATCCGAGTCGGTTTTTCCGGCGCGTCCCATTACATCATGGCATGCAGCGATTATTGCGGACGAAATAATACAGAGCAGACCACGGTTTCAGCCGCCATCGCCGCCACGGTTCTTTGTTCGGTGCCCCGACTTCCCGCGGCTCACGCGCCGATCGAGCATCGCCTCGACGTCGCTCTGGACGCAAGCTGTCGCGACGACGTGAGTCGTGTGTTGCCGTGGCAAAAAGACGATTCGCGATCAAGTTTTAAATTGCCACGCCCAACTCCGCAACCGGGTTGGGGCCGACCTGCGCCTGACCCACAATAATCTCGCCTGACACAAAAAACCCCCGACCGAGGGCCGAGGGCTTTTCAACCACCGCCAAGATCAGCGGTCGGGTGCAGGTGGCGTAGAGACGCCTGCCCTACTGCGCGATCATCATCGATTTGCTGTTGACGAATTCACGCATGCCGAAGCCGCCATGTTCACGGCCGTAGCCACTGTCCTTGACGCCGCCGAAGGGCAGATTGGGCTGGGCAATGTAGTAGCCGTTGATGCTGATCATGCCGGTATCGAAATGATCCCGCGCCAGACGTACGGCGCGCTCTTCATCTTTCGAGAAGATGCCGCCGCCCAGCCCGTACACCGAGTCGTTGGCGATACGGATGGCATCCGCTTCGTCCTTGGCGCGAATGAGCGCGGCGACCGGCCCGAACAGTTCGCCGTCATAGGCGGGCATGCCCGGCTTGACGTTTTCCAGCACGGTGCAGGGGTAGAAGAAGCCTTCGACATCCGGCACTTCGCCGCCGATCGTGCAGGTCGCACCGTTGGCGATCGATTCCTTGACCTGCTGATGCAGCTTGTCGCGCAGGTCTTCACGGGCGAGCGGGCCGAGCTGTGTGTTCTTGTCGGCCGGGTCGCCGAACTGGACCTGCTTCATCTTTTCGACATAGGCGTCGCGAAACTTGTCGTATACGGCATCGACAATTACGAAGCGCTTCGCCGCTACACAGGTCTGGCCATTGTTGTTGATGCGACCCATGACACACGCGTCCACGGCCTTGTCGATATCGGCATCTTCCAGCACGAGGAAGGCGTCGTTGCTGCCAAGCTCCAGTACCGTCTTCTTGAGATGCTGACCGGCATCGGCGGCAATCTTACGGCCGGTCGCAGCACTGCCGGTGAACGTCACACCGCGCACGAGCCGATGTTCGGTGACCTGGCTGGCCTGCTCGTCGTGGATATAGAGCACGTTGAATACGTTCTCGGGCACGCCGGCTTCGCGGAAGATGTCTTCCAGCGCCTCGGCACAGCCCCAGACGTTGGGCGCGTGCTTGAGCAGCACCGTGTTGCCGGCCATGAGGTTGGCGATCGTATAGCGCACCACCTGATAGAACGGGAAGTTCCACGGCTGAATGCCGAAGATCACGCCGATCGGCTGGTGCGACACCAGCGCCCGGCCGCCTGGCAGATCGCGGGGCTCGTCCGCGAGAAATTCTGCGGCATTGTCAGCGCTGTAATCGCAGATGCCCTTGCAGAGCTCAAGCTCGCCCGGCGCCTGTGCGATTGGCTTACCCATCTCGTCGACGGCCAGACGCGCCAGCTTGTCCTTGTTGGCCACCAGCAGCTCGCCTACCTTGCGGATGAGCGCGCCGCGTTCGTCGAACGAACGCTGTTTCCAGTCGAGAAACGCCTCGTGGGTCTGCTCGATCTTCTGATTGAGCTGCGCGTCCGAGATCGTGTCGAACTCGCGGATAGTCTGGCCATTGGCCGGATTGATGCTTTTGACGGTAGCCGTCATGCGGTACTCCAGAATCGTGGTTATGGCGCGCGATGTGGTCGATGACCACCGACCGCGCAACGCCGCGTTTCAACCATTGAGATGCCGGTTACCGGTCGATTTTTCAAGGCGAGACTGTATTTTCCGAATAGCTCGTCCTGGAAAACCGACCAACTACAGGCGTGGGGTCAGATAGTGAACCACCACGCCCCGATGCTCTGCGCCATACCCACCCCAAAATCCTGAGTGGCATATCGAGCTACTCCAGAATCCTTGAGCAGGCGAGACAATTGGATGCTTGCCGTGTGTCATAGGTTTAAAGACGACGTCTGACAGCCGACGCGATCCCGCAAACGATCCGTCGCCTCGCCGCCGGATTGGCTTCGTGTCAAAGTAAGCGCCGTTCCTGCGTGCGACTCATCAGATGAATCGGTTCTCCGACACGGCCTCTGCTTCGCCACTGGCCAACCCGCTATTGCTGGTGATGGTGCTGGCCGTCTTCACGAGCGTGCTCAACAACAGCATGGTCAACGTGGCGATTCCAACGATCAGCAGCGATCTCGGCGTGTCGTCCAGTTCGTCCGGCTGGGTCATTACGGCCTTCTCGATTGTATTTGCGACGGGTATTGCACTGTATGGGCGCGTGTCGGACAGCTACAGCTTTCGTGGCACGTTTCTGGCCGGGCTCGTGGTCTTCGGCGCCGGCTCGCTGACCTGTGCGCTGGCACCGACCTTCGGTTTTCTCGTCGCCGGCCGTGCGATTCAGGCCGCCGGCGCGGCGGCCATTCCATCGCTGGCGCTCGGGTCGGTCGCACGGCTGTTTGCGGCCGGCCAACGCGGCGTGGTGTTCGGCACCTTGTCTTCGGCGGTCGGCCTCGGCGCGGCGGCCGGCCCGCTGATCGGCGGGCTGGGCGTGAGCAGCTTTGGATGGCGCGTGTTGTTCTACGGCACGTTGGCCGTAGTCTGTCTGTTATTCATCGCAGCCTGGCGTTTTCTGCCGGATCTGAACGCCGAACGCGCACACCAACCACACCGCTTCGCGCGGCTCGACCTGCCCGGTGGGTTGCTGCTTGCCCTGGGCGCGGCCGCCCTGCTGTACGGCGTGACCGCAGCCAACCACGCGGGTCTGGCCGCACCGCTGGCCTGGGGCACGCTGGTTATTTCAATGGTCATGGTTGCCGGTTTTGGGCTGCGTATTCGAACCGCGGCCCACCCTTTCGTGCCCCCCGCACTGTTCGCCAATCTGCAGTTCCTGTCGGCCTCTGGTATCGCACTGTTGTCGCAGGCCGCCTTCATCGGCGGCGGTCTGTTTCTGACGCCATTGCTGCTCATCAATGAGCTGGGCCTGTCGGCATTTCAGACCGGGCTGGTGATTGCGCCCGGCGCATTCGCGGTCGCCCTGCTGGCGCCCACTATCGGCCGACTGTCGGATAAATACGGGCCGCGCCCGGTGCTGGGCACCAGCCTGTGCTGTCTGTTGGCTGGCCTGTTGTTCATGTCGTCATTTGCTGTCGGCGCTGCCCCCTGGCTTGTTGCGATAGCACTGGTGATCGCCAGTACCGGGTATGCCGGCGTGACCTCGCCGGCCGCCAATGCAGCGTCCAAGGCGTTATCGCCACAGATCGCAGGCGTTGGCTTTGGCATTTATCAACTGTTCTTCTTCATGGGTGCCGGCACCGGGGCCGCCGTGTTCGGCACAGTGCTCTCGGCACGCCAACGCGTCGGCGAAGCAGCGTTCAATCCGCTATATCAGGGCAGCGATGCCACGGCCGCCTATTCCGATGCGTACCTGGTGGCGTGCGTTGCCGTCATCTTTGCCCTGGCGCTGCTCGTCGGCCTCGGCCGGGCCGAACCGGCGCCAGTCGATCCGGCCTGAAGTCAGTGCCCCACGCTCGGGTCTATGCTTTGACTTGATCGGTGATTCATAAGGCAAGGCCTGAACGTGATCACCGCATTCCACTCTGATCGCTTTGCCGGCTATAACTCGTCGTTGGATTCGGAAAAATGTCGTTGTACCAGCGCTTGCGCGTGGCGCCATAACGTGGCGGAGCCGCGTTCTATGGTTGGCCCGTAGCGCTCATGAACTTGCGATTCGGATATATGATTCTCCGTCCACGTTCCGCCGCCAGTAAGCGTATTCAGCAATAGCGGTTGCAAACGATCCAGCGCTTTGGCGAACCTGGCTTCCGGCGTTTTCGCCGCTTCGAATTCATGCCAGAGGGACGATAACTTCGCCGCCTGGTCCTCCGGGAGCAATCCGAACAGTCGTTCGGCTGCTGCCTTTTCCCGGGCCTCGATATCCTGACTATTGTGGCCGCCGTGAATCGGGGCATCGCCGGCGTCGATTTCGACGATATCGTGAACCAGCAAGAGCTTGATGACATGGCCGGTATCAACCGCCTCATCGTCTGCCAGAACCAGTGCGAACATGGCGAGATGCCACGAGTGCTCTGCCGAATTCTCGCGTCGGCTGCCGTCAGCCAGTGGAGACTGACGAACGACTGATTTCAGCGCATCGATCTCGGCGAGAAACGCGAGCTGTTCTGTAATACGGGCGTCATTCATAGGATTAACAGTAACTGGGCGGATGGCTTTTTACGCGTAAGCCGAGTTTTTACTCCACGAGATGGATTTTCCGGCCCGAACACTTCGATCCGTAGAATCAATCGACTCAATTGATGATATTCGGGAAGCATCCGGAGAGATGTTCGGGTTCAGGTCGTACGTTGCCAAGGCCGACGCCAAACAGGCGTGCTTCGACGGCGCAATCGGGGCAAATTCTCGGCACTCCTGAATTAAATCACGACGTGTCGTGGATTAGAATGCCAGGTTCTGCTCCTGCCGGGCCGGTAACGAGTGCCACCGCAGCAATCCCGCCGACAGGCTGAGCCCGGCGAATACGAGCACGGCTGTCTCAAGCGAAGATCGACTCATGATCAGGCCGAAAACAGGCGCGCCAGCCGTCTGGCCGATGGCAATGGTCAGAAAGCCGATCATGAGGCCGGTGGCCGGCCGGTCCGGCAATGCCGAGATACCCCAGACCAGATACACGCCGGTCAGCATGACGTAGGCAGCGCCGAACAGCGCGCCGCCGATCAGGGTCAGTGTTGGCGTGGTAAACGCCAAACCTGCCGCACAAATCCCGGCGGCAAGCATAATCAGAAAGAGCAGGTGCACAGTATTGATCCCCCACCGCGCAATCAGCGATCCCGCCCCCGCACCGAGAACACCCGCCGCGCCGATCGCGATCCAGAGCAAGCCTGTGCCCTGACTGGACCAATCGAGCCTGGCTGAAGCGAGTTCGCCACCAAACGACCAGAGCGCCGTGCTCGAGGCACCCATCAGAAACGACGCGCCGATCAGACGGGCGAGGCTCGAATTGATCGACGGCAAACCGCTGCCAGCGGCTGGACGATTGGCCGCTGTATTCGGGACCACAAAAAACGCGATGACGGCAATCGTCAGCGCAGTGGCACTGAAAACAGTGAAGACCATTCGCCAGTCGCTGCCCATGGCCAGCGCCACCGGACCCGACAAGGCGACTCCGGCGCTGGTGCCGGCGTTGATGACGGTATTGGTCAGATTCTGGCGCTTGGCACGGACGACATCGGCAACAGCCGCGGCCATGGGCGGCGACGCCAGACCCGTACTGGAGCCGGCAAGCATCACGGCTGCGGCGAGCCAGAAGGATGACGGCGCGATGGCGATTCCGAGCATGCCCACCGACGCCAACAAGGCCGCCGCGACAGCGACGGCGCGCGCGCCGACCCGCTCGGTCAGATACGCGGACAGCACGATCGTAATACAGTAAGCCAGAAACGAACCGCCCGAGATGACGCCGCCCAAAGTCGACGAAAAGACAAGGTCCTCCCGTACTTGCGGCAGGAATAGGCCGAACGCGAAGCGGGCAAAGCCGTAGCACACGGCAATCAGGCCAAAGCCCACGGCGCCAAGCCGCAGTGCCGGGCTCATGGTCGCGCCGCCGTGACGAGTGTCTGGGCGGCAGCGCGTGCGGCCACTACGGCCGCCGGGCCGCGATAGATTGCGGCGGCTGTTGCGCCCTCCACAAGAACAAGGACCTGTTCGGCCAACGCTGCGTTGCTCTCGCCCAGTTCGTGGTGAACCGTCTCGGCAACGAGCGCGTAGAGCTGGTCGCGGTATGCACCGACAGCGGCTTCGATATCAGGCGCCGTGCCGCCGGTTTCCGCCTGTGCCCTCAGAAACAGGCAGCCGCGTGCGCCCTCATCCCGCACCCAGCCCTCGAGCGACACGAACAGTGTCTGCAGGCTGCTGACGTCGAGACCCGCCAGAAAGCGCCGATTACGCTCGGCGAGCACCGCGGCAATGAGCGATGTCTTGCCACCGACATGCTTGTAGAGGGTACGGCTCGACACACCTGCTTCCTGAACGAGGCGATCCATCCCCGTCGCGGTAAAGCCGTTGTGGTCAAAGAGCCGCTCCGCGGCCGAAACAACTTGTGCTTTTATATCCATGCCGCGAAATGTACAACGATCGTTTTACATAGTCAATCGTCTGTCCACTTTATCGTCCAGAGGGCGGCATCACCGCTAGTTTCTGCGTTCGGGTCGAACGGAGCCGTCTCGATTCCCAGTGCTTGAAGGGCGAATTACGCGGGAGTCAACATCCAAGTCCGGCGTTGTGGGCTGCTACGTGCTTCGTACCCACAGTTAAGCCGCCGTGCGGAAAATCGACAACATGTGCGTTGGCAGGCATTACGTTGAATAATCGCCGGCGGCATGAGAGCTGATCGATCCACCTCATGATTCGCCAGATCGTCGGCTGCGCTCTTCTTCTGTTTCATAACCTGCCCATGTCGGTCAGGCCACTCCTACGACGAGTACCGTGGCCTTTGTCACCACTGCGAGCCGGCATCAATACATCCTGGCTAACGCATGCCAGGCACGGTCGTACGGAGCGAAGCGGGTCGAGCCCGATGTATCGAGTTTGCCTGGCACGCGGTCCACCGCGTGTCTCCTGTTCCTCCGTCAAAACAGTTTTTTGATTGTTGTCCGAGCGGTTATGACCGGCAGCCGTATTGGATTTCGAGCTAATCAATACGGCCATTAGGTATCTAGACCCGACATTCGCACAGGCGCATAATCCGGCGAGGGTTGTTCCGGCATGCAGGCGCGCTGTTGCGCGCGCACCGCAGCACTTCCCAGGCGTTGGGATATAAAAAGAACGAACTGAACGGAGGGTTTTTTGTAACCACCTGATAATGCTCGACTACAAGACCTCGCCGCCACAGAAAACAGAACTAAAGAGAATCTTTATCGACGATCTTGGCCAACGGTTTGGCCACGAAACACTGGGCAGCGTAGCCCACATGATTCTGGAGATAGGCAACACCCGGAACGTGGTCGATATAGGCCTGAATTACATGGTCAGTTCACTTTCTGCCTGCCGGGGTGACGCAGGTTTTCTGAACCGCACCAGTCCGTTCTACACGCCCCAGATAATCGTCCACAATGGGGCGTACACGACGCCAGATTTTGCCGGGCTGGATTTTCCCAATCATGCACGGCTCATTCAGCGGGCATGGGATAGTCAGAGCGCTGTGGTCTGCGGGGATACGCAAGCCGACTCGTCGGTCGACGATATGAGGGATATTCTCCACTCCATACAATGCCGGTCGGTCATCTTCAAGCAACTGCGTTACGACAATCGCCCCCTCGGCATGCTTTGTATCGACTTCTCGCGCGATACGCATCATTGGCTGCCGGATGAGATCGCCTGGGCTGATGAGTTCTGCGATACCTTCCTTGCTCCCTTGTCCGCCATCAGCAGCTATTGGCAGGAGCGGGGGTCCAGGCGACCGGTTCCCATGCCGACTCCTTCCGAGTTGCAGAATATCCGACTCGCCGCCGACGGGCTGACGTATAGACAGATAGCCGAGCGCCGCAACAAATCAGTGCGGACCGTAGAGAATCAACTCAAGAGTGCGAGAGCCGCACTCGGCGCATCAAATCTCGTAGACCTCATCCGCAAATGCGAATGCTGGCTATGAACCGCTGGCCTGGCTAACGCCCGTGGGCTCGACGGGGCTTCGCGCCTCGGCCGGTTTCTTCACGGGCTGTCGACATGATCGACCGATCGGATTCATCGCGGGCGCATCAGCCGGCAGATCGGGCGCCGCCGTATAGCGTACGGGCGCTTCCACAGTCGGGAAAGTGACCGTTATTTTCTTCGGAATATCGCGCGCATCGGGGTTCTTCGCGCCTCTCTGCACGTTGTAGGGATCGGTGAACTCACCGTATCGGCCCGGGCGCATCGTGTAGGTCGTCTGGCGCGTTCCGACACCTGCGTTCGCGAGATACTTGTTCTCGTCATCCCAGTCACGGCCATCCAGATTCGCGAAGAACTTCGCGTCGATAAGCACGCCGTCGCACAGGGGTGTCACCTCCTCGTACTCCGTGGGCCATCCGGCACCACCACTGGTTTCGGGATAACGGCCCCAGTCGCCGCCTTTCAGTGGGCAGGCGCCGCCGCCGCCGAATGCAGCACGGTTTGGATGATGAACCCCGTATATCGGGAGGCCGATAACGCGATGCGTATCGCCGCTCTTCAGATGAAACCTGGGTCGCTGGGTAAGCTGGGTATTGAGCGCTTCATCGGATTTCGCCATCGTCGCATCCGCATAAGCGCCATGGGGCCGCAGATAGCTGAAGTCCTCGTTGTCTACATTGTCGTAGACGGCAATCAGGAAAAGATACGGGGTGTTGAAGAATGGCCGCTCGACCAGGTAGTACTCGGCTTTTGTCTTGTCTGGGTCCACTGCTTTCCATTTCACGTGTAGCTCATCGGCGTTCTTCACGCCGACGTTGACCCACGTGTTGGCATCAGGAAATTGCTTGAGGCGTAATACGTTCGGAAAGTTCTCGTGCACATTGAGACCGGCACGCTTGCCGAGCGGCCCCACTCTGTTGGCGCCCGGCTGTGCGAAGGCGAAGTTCATCGCCTGTCTAGCGTAGGGATAATTGGGGCCGGACATGGTGCAATAGAACATCGCATGATCAACCGGCGGCGCATCGGTGTATTGATCGTCAAAGACGGCGTGCGTGATCGGCAGATCAATGAAATTCAGTCCGCCGTCATCGCGAACGCGTTCGTCCGGATACTTGTAACCCGCGGATTCGATCTCGGGAATGAACGACTTGTAGCTGGCTTTTATCGTCTTGAGATTCTCAGGCGCTGAAAGATCGGCCCCCGCAGGCAGGGGCTTCTCATCTGGAAGCAGATATTCCCTGACGTAACCCGCCTCCTCGACCCGCCATAGGCCGTGCTTGCCTTCACCAATCATGGTGAATACCTGCTCCATCACATTAAGAAAACGATACGTGTAATTGGTGCTCATATACCCGTATCGTTTTCTTAATGTGATGGAG
>Ga0209634_1001305_pt1 | contig 18302 bp, 7 predicted proteins | sample LinPmetageLP40_FD_184043 | JGI IMG/M metagenome (GOLD analysis project Ga0209634, IMG submission 184043) | Marine viral communities from the Pacific Ocean - LP-40 (SPAdes) (version 2) | ecosystem: Environmental > Aquatic > Marine > Oceanic | place: Pacific Ocean | collected 2010-08-26 | reverse complement strand
CTTTATTCGTATAACGGGTGATTATGTAATAGGATCTCCTACAATAACTAATGTTGTAGATGGTGGTCAACCAGTAAACTTCTCAGAAGCTTTAATAGGACAACAATTAATCCAAGGTGCAGCATTCCCTTCAGGAACAACAATTATAAACATATCAGGGAACATTGTAACAGTGAGTAGTAATTCTGCAGCCGCAGGAACTTTAACTGCAGGTAGAATTTCCCCACCATTAGGACAATATTATATTTCTTCAGGATCATTAACTATACCTAGTAACTCAGCGTTTAGATATACTGATGTTACAGGTAGTAACGATGCAATATTTAAAGCAGATCAAAATACTTATGCTTTAGTTTTACCTATAGCAAATACAGGTGATAGTGCTACTCCTATAGTAGGTGATTTTGCTCAATTAAAAATAACAAAATTTGGAAGTAGAACAAGTAATGTAAATGCTTCATTTTATATAAGTGCTAGTGTAAATGGAATAAATGCCTTCCCAGCATCAACCACAATGGTTTCTACAAATACTACATTTGCAATAGCAGAACAATCATTTAGCCAATCAATATCCCCAATTTATAGCTCAGCAGATATTGCTATATCTCCAGGTTATGCTCTATCACCTTATGGTATAGCAGCAGATTCAGTATTTGAATCATTTAGTACAGGTAGTGGAGTAGCAACAGGTGGATCTGGATCATTTAGTGGTTCATTTGAAGGAGATGGTTCAAAACTAACAAGAGTAACAGCATCAAAAATACCATTTGATTCATTAATGTTGGGTACTGATTCAATTGCATTAGGAGCTACAGCATCTAATATAACAGGAGTAAATGCTATTACTGCTGCAGGAACTGTAACAGCACCTAATTTTGTAGGTACTTCATCATTTGCTACAAAAGTAGGAAACGCTATATCCAACGGAAATACTAGCATAACTACGTTTTCATATGATGGTAGTGCAGCACAAACGGTAGCAGTTAATCTCAATGGAACTACATTAACATCGTCAATAAATGGGTTGCAAGTAAATAATGATGGTATTACTCCTGTACAATTATCTTCTTCAGTAACAGATGCAGCACAAGCAGTATTTGGTGGTGGGGGAACAGCAATAGGGGTTCAAGTAGACGGTAACACTATAGAAATTTCAGGTGGATCATTAAAAGTTAAAGATGGTGGTTTACCAACTGCTTCTTTAGCAACATCTAGTTTTACAGTAGGTACTACTGTTATAGGATTAGGATCAACAACTGCAGTAATAAATAAATTACAATTAACAGCTACAACAGCATCAGGAGATTTTAGTGGATCATTTAGTGGTTCATTTGAAGGAGATGGTTCCGGATTAACTGGAATAGCATCAACATTAATGTATACTGCTTCTTTAGGATCAGGAAGTGTAAATTTAAAAACACAAGCATTAAATATATTAGCTGGAGAAGGTATTGACACTTCAGGATCAAATAATACTGTAACAATATCTGGTGAAGATGCTACTGCAACAAATAAAGGTATTGCTTCATTTGATTCAAATGATTTTTCAGTCACAGCAGGTGCAGTATCGTTTAATAACTTTTTAACAATCCCAACAGCATCTGTAGGTAATAATTTATTAGTATCACAAAACCTAACAGTTGGAAATGATGCTTCAGTAGGAAGAGATTTAGTTGTAACCAGAAATTTAACAGTACAAGGAACAGCTTCATTCCAACATCAAGATAACTTGGATGTTGCAGATAGATTTATTAGATTAGCGTCTGGTTCAACTGCAAATGGAGATGGAGGTATAGCAGTTCAACAAACAGGTCCAGCAGATACAGAATTATTAGCTTGGGATGCAGTTCAATTAAGATGGGGTTTTACAAGTTCTTTTAATCCAGGTTCTGGAGCAAGTTTTACACCTACACAATATGTTGCTGCAATAGCAGATAATAATTCATTATCAGGTTCAGTAAAATTCCAAAAAGCAGGAAATATGTATGTTGACACAGCTGGAGAAATTTATATTTATAGTTAATAGATAATAACATGGCATTAAATAAAATAACTAAAACTGGTGTAGTAACTGGACAAACTATTGAGGCGTTACAGGTTTCACAATCATTTGATGCGTTTAACCCTTCCTCTACGGTTGGGTATGAGATAGGAATATCAGGTTCTTTAGAAGTATCTGGATCTACAACTTTTCATTTAGCAACAGCAGCTGATAATGTTACAATAAAAAATATTAAAACTGTTCCATCTGCTTCTGGTTTATTAAAAGCAGTAGTAGCAGATACAGATACAGGGGTTTTATATTATGATGCTACTATAGGTTCTCAAGGTATTACTGGTGCACAAGGTACCCAAGGTATTCAAGGTGTAACAGGACCACAAGGTATAACTGGACCACAAGGTACTACAGGTACACAAGGTACAGCAGGAACTATAGGACCTATAGGACCTACAGGAACAAAGGGAACACAAGGAATAACAGGTGTTCAAGGAATAACAGGAGCACAAGGTATAACAGGTGAAAAAGGACAAAAAGGAGAATTAGGTGCCCAAGGTACTACTGGTACTCAAGGTATTACTGGTGTACAAGGTGTTCAAGGAATACAAGGAACAACAGGACCACAAGGTATACAAGGTACTGATGGTGGAACTGGTTCTCAAGGTATTACTGGTACACAAGGTACTCAAGGCATACAAGGAACAATTGGTATACAAGGTGTTCAAGGTATAACAGGAACACAAGGTACTCAAGGTATAACTGGAACGGGTTTACAAGGTATTCAAGGTACCCAAGGTATACAAGGCCAAACTGGAACACAAGGTGTTCAAGGTATTACAGGAGATCAAGGAGCACAAGGTATAATAGGAGAAAAAGGCCAAAAAGGTCAAACTGGAATACAAGGTATTCAAGGTGTAACTGGATCATTTGGACCTCAAGGCACAACTGGTCTTCAAGGTACTCAAGGTACACAAGGTATTACAGGAACACAGGGTATTCAAGGCATTCAAGGTGTTCAAGGTATTCAAGGAACACAAGGTATTCAAGGTTTTGTAGGTGAAAAAGGACAAAAAGGAGAAATTGGTACTCAAGGTATACAAGGTATACAAGGTATAAGTGTACAAGGTATTCAAGGTACCCAAGGTATAACTGGTACCCAAGGTATAACGGGTACTCAAGGAACACAGGGTATAACTGGTGATCAAGGTATTCAAGGTATTAAAGGAGCTAAAGGAGAAAAAGGTGAAATTGGAGCCCAAGGTATACTTGGTATAAAAGGACAGAAAGGTGAAGCAGGTGAAAAAGGTGAAACTGGTGCACAAGGCATAACAGGTGCACAAGGAATAACTGGTACTCAAGGTATAACAGGAGCACAGGGTATAACAGGAGCACAAGGTATTCAAGGCATAAGTGGTACAGATGGTAGTAAGGGAGCTAAAGGAGAAGTAGGAGCACAAGGTGTACAAGGTATAGCTGGGGCACAAGGTATAAAAGGACAGAAAGGTATAATAGGAATAAAAGGTGAAGTAGGAGTTCAAGGTATAGATGGAATACAAGGAACTACAGGAGATACAGGTCTTACTGGTGCTCAAGGCATACAAGGTATAACAGGTACTCAAGGTGTTCAAGGTACAACTGGAGCAGGTACTCAAGGTACTCAAGGTATAACAGGGGTTCAAGGTATTCAAGGTATAAGTGGTACTCAAGGTACAGAAGGTAATTTTGGAGGAGCAGCATTTGATTATGAATTTTCTGGATCAACATTAAATACTGACCCAGGACCAGGAAAATTTAAATTAAATAATACAACACAAAATTCATCAACAGCAATGTATGTTGATGTTACAGATGGCAATGGAAATAGTATAGAATCTTTTATGACCACTATACAAAGTTCTACATCTACAATAAAGGGTCATGTTAGAGTATCAGAAGCAGCAGATACTAATGACTTTATATTATTTCAAATAACAGGAGTACAAGCAGTATCAGGTGGTTCAGTTGAATGGTATCAATTAACTGTTTCATCAGAGCAATCATCAGATGCATCTCCATTTAGTAATACAGATAATTGTGTATTAGCATTTCAAGTAACAGGTGATAAAGGTACTCAAGGTACTCAAGGTACTCAAGGTATTCAAGGTATTAAAGGAATACAAGGTATTCAAGGAACACAAGGTTTAACAGGAGCACAAGGTATTATTGGAACAACAGGGGCTCAAGGTATAACAGGTGCTAAAGGTGCCCAAGGTGGGCAAGGTATACAAGGTATACAAGGTATAAGTATACAAGGTATTACTGGAACAACAGGTGCTAAAGGTGCTCAAGGTGGACAAGGTGGACAAGGTTTACAAGGTATAACAGGCACACAAGGTATAACTGGTTCACAAGGTGGACAAGGTGGACAGGGTTTACAAGGTATAACTGGTACCCAAGGTATAACTGGTTCACAAGGTGGACAAGGTGGACAAGGTTTACAAGGTATAACTGGTACCCAAGGTATAACTGGTTCACAAGGTGGACAAGGTGGACAAGGTGCTCAAGGAATAACGGGTTCACAAGGTGGACAAGGAGGACAAGGTGCTCAAGGTATAACTGGTTCACAAGGTGGACAAGGTGCTAAAGGTGCTCAAGGAATAACGGGTTCACAAGGTGGACAAGGAGGACAAGGTGCTCAAGGTATAACTGGTTTACAAGGTGGACAAGGTGGACAAGGAAATCCAGGTGTACAAGGAGTTCAAGGAATAACGGGTTCACAAGGTATTTCTGGTACGAATGGATCAGCAGGACAAAAAGGTGCCCAAGGTTCAACAGGAGCACCAATTGTTATTTCAAATGCAGTTGATGGAAGAGTATTAACAGCTACAACTTCAACTTCAGCTGATGCAGAGTCTACAATGACATTTTCAAGTGGTCAGTTGTTTATAAATGCTAATCAGTCTCAAAACCAAATAACATTAGGTAAAAATTCAGGTAATGCTACAAATTCAGCATATTTAGATTTAATTACTGACAATGGTACATCTCCAGGATTAAGATTTTTTAGAAATTCAGGTACAAATGGTACTGGCCAATTAGTTCAACAAGGATCAGGAGATTTAAGTATAGAATGTCCAAATGGTAATTCAATATTAAGATTAGATTCTACAAAAGTATTAGTTGAATCAGGAGCTTTAACCGTAGGTGGAACTTCCATGTTAAATAGTACTGCAGGTAGAATAGATGCAACAAATGATATAGTAGCCTATTCAACATCCGATAGAAGATTAAAAGAAAATATTAACCCTATTGACAATGCAATTGAAAAAATAAAACAAATTAGTGGTGTAGAATTTTCATGGAAACCTTTAACAGAATTAGAGAAAAAAACAATTCATGGTCATTCAGGTAATGATATAGGAATTATAGCACAAGAAATTGAAGAAGTTTTACCTTTAGCAGTTACAACTCGTGAAAATGGTTATAAAGCTGTTAATTATGAAAAAATAGTTCCATTATTAGTTGAGGCTATAAAGGTACAACAATCTCAAATTGAAAAATTACAGAAAGGAATTCAATAGTTAATCCATTCTATATATTTATAATCAAATAGCTTATTATAGGCCTTACGGAAGTGGGATCATTGTGATTAACCAACCATAATAAAACGAGATTATGCCAAATTGGAAAAAATTAATAACCAGCGGATCTAACGCTGCGTTGAATACATTAAATGTAACTACTGCAGTTACAGCAAGTTCAGCCTTAATTGCTGATTTAACCTACCCAACAGTAGACGGAATAAATGGACAAGTAATCGGAACCGATGGTGCTGGTAACTTAACATTTGTAGCTGGTGGTGGAGCAAAGGGACAAAAAGGTGAAATAGGAGAAAAAGGACAAAAAGGTCAACTAGGTGCTCAAGGAGAAACTGGTACTCAGGGTATTACTGGAGTACAAGGATCACAAGGTGTTCAAGGTATTTTTGGACCTCAAGGTGCTACTGGTACACAAGGAACAATTGGTACACAAGGTACTCAAGGAACAATAGGGGTTCAAGGTGTTCAAGGTATAACAGGTACTAAAGGAGAAGTAGGAGCACAAGGAATTACAGGTACACAAGGTACTCAAGGAACAATTGGTACTCAAGGTACAACTGGAACACAAGGTACTAATGGAACACAAGGTACTAATGGAACACAAGGTATTCAAGGAACAATAGGTACTCAAGGTACTGATGGAACACAAGGAACACAGGGTATTACAGGAACACAAGGTATACAAGGTATAACTGGTGAAAAAGGAACAAAGGGTGAAGTTGGTGATGCTGGTCAAAAAGGAGAAAAAGGAGAGATTGGAGCTCAAGGTTTACAAGGTATAACTGGAACACAAGGTGAAACTGGTACACAAGGAATAACTGGTACTCAAGGTACAGATGGAACACAAGGTATTCAAGGTATTACTGGTGTTCAAGGTGTTCAAGGTATTCAAGGTGTAACAGGAACAAAAGGCGAAGTAGGAGTTCAAGGTACAATAGGTGCACAAGGTATACAAGGTATAACAGGGACAAAAGGAGAAGTTGGTGTAACAGGTGCACAAGGAATCCAAGGAATAACAGGTAATCAAGGTGTTACAGGAACAAAAGGTGAAATTGGAGCTCAAGGTACAGTAGGTGCACAAGGTATTCAAGGTAATACAGGAGATATAGGTACTCAAGGTACTCAAGGTATTCAAGGTACACTTGGAACACAAGGTACAGATGGACTTGTAGGTTCTCAAGGTGTAACTGGTACTCAAGGTATAACAGGAACACAAGGAACAACAGGTACTCAGGGTACTCAAGGTATCCAAGGTATAACAGGAGCAGGAACACAAGGTATAACAGGAACACAAGGTGAAACAGGAACAATAGGTGCTCAAGGTGCTCAAGGTGTTCAAGGTATTAGTGGTTCATCTGTAGGTGGTGTAAAAGGACAAAAAGGTGAATTAGGTATACAAGGTATACAAGGTATACAAGGTACTGATGGAACATTAGGTTCTCAAGGTACAACAGGAACACAAGGTACAACTGGAACACAAGGAACAGATGGAGATACAGGTGCTCAAGGTGTAACTGGTATAAAAGGTGAAAAGGGTGTTACAGGAGATCAAGGTACTACAGGTACTCAAGGTACTCAAGGAATACAAGGTGCTATAGGTGCCCAAGGTATAACAGGAGCACAAGGTATTCAAGGTATAACAGGAGTAAAAGGTGAAAAAGGTGAAATAGGTGCACAAGGTGTACAAGGTGTCCAAGGTACAGATGGTAACTTTGGAGGTAACTCATTTAATTATTCTTTTGATACTAGTAACGTAGCACAAGATCCAGGATCTGGAGATATTGCTTTAAATCAAGCAACACAAAATTCATCTACATTAGCATATATTTCTCAAGCAGAAGCTGGAGGAGGAAGTATTGAATCTACTTTACAAACATTAGACTCAGTTACTTCAGCAGTAAAAGGACACATGAGAATCTCAAATAGAACAGATTCTTCACAATTTTTAACATACGCTATTAGTGATTTAACAGATAATGGTGTTTGGTGGACATTAAATATAACTAACGAAGCATCATCAGCAGCTTCCCCATTTTCAAATGCAGAAGGTGTACTAGTTTCATTTGTATCTGTTGGTGATAAAGGAGATACAGGTTTACAAGGTATACAAGGAACAACTGGTACTCAAGGAACAGATGGTACTCAAGGTATACAAGGTATAACTGGTACTATAGGATTAAAGGGTGAAATAGGAGATCAAGGTATACAAGGTATACAAGGTGTACAAGGTATAATAGGTGAAAAAGGACAAAAAGGTGAAATTGGTACTCAAGGTACTAATGGAACAATTGGAGCTCAAGGTATACAAGGTACTACAGGTTTACAAGGTATAACCGGAACACAAGGTATACAAGGCACAACTGGTCTTCAAGGTACTCAAGGTATAACAGGTGAAAAAGGACAAAAAGGAGAAATTGGTACTCAAGGTACTAATGGAACAATAGGTACTCAAGGTATTCAAGGTATAACCGGAACTAAAGGAGATGAAGGTGCACAAGGTATTCAAGGTATTACTGGAACACAAGGTGTTCAAGGTGTACAAGGTGTACAAGGTGAAACTGGTACTCAAGGTACAACTGGTACTCAAGGTACAATTGGTACACAAGGTATAACAGGAGCTAAAGGAGAAAAAGGTGAAGTAGGAGCACAAGGTACTAATGGAACAATAGGTACTCAAGGTACTCAAGGTACAATAGGTACACAGGGTATTCAAGGTATTACTGGTGAAAAAGGACAAAAAGGAGAAATTGGCGTCCAAGGTATACAAGGTATATCAGGTACTGATGGAGATACAGGAACACAAGGAACACAAGGTATAACTGGAGCTAAAGGTGAAGTAGGAGCCCAAGGAGTACAAGGTATTCAAGGTACAGAAGCTGAAACACCAATAACACAAAACTTTACAATTACTGTTGCTAATCCAGGAGCAGGAAATAGATATTATATAGATGGTGTATTACAAGCTACTTTAACATTATTAAAAGGATTTACTTATACGTTTAATCAAACAGATAGTTCAAATTCATCACATCCATTACAATTATCAACTGCAAGTGGAGGACCTACTCAATATACAAATGGATGGTCTAATAATGGTGGCACAGCAGGTTCAACTTTAATATCAACATTTAAAGTACCTCAAAACGCACCAAACCCATTATATTATTACTGTGTTAACCATGCTAACATGGGTGGACAAGTAAATATTGACACTTTAGAATCAGGAGAAAAAGGACAAAAAGGTGAAATAGGAGCACAAGGTATCCAAGGTATATCAGGTACAAATGGTAGCGATGGTGCTCAAGGTATACAAGGTATAGCGGGTGCAAAAGGAGAAAAAGGTGAAGTAGGAGTTCAAGGTACAACTGGAACACAAGGTGAAACTGGTACTCAAGGTATACAGGGTATACAAGGTGTTCAAGGTGAAAACGGTGCTCAAGGTGAAACCGGTGCTCAAGGTATTTTAGGTACACAAGGTACACAGGGTATACAAGGATTAAAAGGACAAAAAGGCCAAACTGGTGTTACTGGTGCACAAGGTATACAAGGTATACAAGGTATTACTGGAGAAAAAGGCCAAAAAGGACAAAAAGGAGAAATTGGAGTTCAAGGTACAACAGGTACAGCAACACAAGGAACAACAGGTACTCAAGGTATTCAGGGTATACAAGGTATTCAAGGTATAGCAGGTAATAAAGGAGAAATAGGAGTCCAAGGAACACAAGGTGAAACTGGTACACAAGGTACACAAGGAATACAGGGTGCACTTGGTAGTGTAGGTTCCCAAGGTGTAACAGGTATAAAAGGAATAAAAGGAGAAATTGGAGTTCAAGGTATTCAAGGTACTCAAGGAATACAGGGTACTCAAGGGATACAAGGTGTACAAGGTGTACAAGGTACAGAAGGTAACTTCGGTGGTGCATCATTTGATTATACTTTTGATATTGGAACTGGAGCATCAGATCCAGGAACTGGTAGAACAAGATTAAATTCTTCTACACAAAATTCATCAACTGCAATGTATATTGACAGCCTTGATGATGATGGAAATAGTATTGATTCCTTTCTAGAATCAATTGATGCTGCAACATCTGCAGTTAAAGGACACGTTAGAGTATCTAATAGATTAGATGCTAGTCAATATATTTTATTTCAAATAACAGAATTAACAGACAATACAGGATGGTGGACATTAGTAATAGATGATCAAGCATCATCAGCAGCTACACCATTTACAAGTAATGAAGATATTTTATGTTCATTCTTAGTAACTGGAGATAAAGGTACTCAAGGTACACAAGGTATAACTGGAGAAAAAGGTCAAAAAGGACAAAAAGGTGAAGTTGGAGCTCAAGGTACTCAAGGTATTCAAGGTATTCAAGGTACAGTAGGTTTTACAGGTTTTACAGGTGGCCAAGGAGCACAAGGTATTACGGGTACTCAAGGTATTCAAGGTATAACAGGACCAATAGGTACTCAAGGTGCTGAAGGTTCAGTAGGTACTCAGGGTACTCAAGGAACTCAAGGAACACAAGGTACTACAGGTTTACAAGGTATACAAGGTATAACAGGTGCAAAAGGACAAAAAGGAGAATTTGGAGTTCAAGGTATTCAAGGTATTCAAGGTACACAGGGTACTCAAGGAATACAAGGCATACAAGGTGAAACAGGAACTCAAGGTACAACTGGAACACAAGGTACTATTGGAACACAAGGTACACAGGGTATTCAAGGTATTACTGGTATTAAAGGCCAAAAAGGTGAAGTAGGAACTCAAGGAACAACAGGTACACAAGGTATTCAAGGTATTCAAGGTACTCAAGGCATACAAGGTATAACAGGTGCAAAAGGACAAAAAGGAGAAATTGGAGTACAAGGTGAAACTGGTACTCAAGGTACAACTGGTACTCAAGGTGAAACTGGTACACAAGGTATAACCGGTGAAAAAGGACAAAAGGGACAAAAAGGTCAAACAGGTAATACAGGTTTACAAGGTATTCAAGGAATACAAGGAACACAAGGTATACAAGGTATACAAGGTATAACTGGAGAAAAAGGCCAAAAAGGACAAAAAGGAGAAATAGGAGTTCAAGGTGTACAAGGTATAACAGGTGAAAAAGGACAAAAAGGTGAAATAGGAGTACAAGGAGTTCAAGGTATAACTGGAGTTCAAGGTGCAACAGGATCACAAGGAACAACTGGAACACAAGGAACACAAGGTACTCAAGGTACTACAGGTGAAAAAGGACAAAAGGGACAAAAAGGTCAACTAGGTGTTCAAGGTATCCAAGGTATAACAGGTGTACAAGGAGTTCAAGGCATACAAGGTACTACAGGACCACAAGGTACAACAGGACAAAAAGGTATAACAGGACCAATAGGACCTCAAGGTACTACTGGTACTCAAGGTATTACTGGTGCGCAAGGAATACAAGGTATACTTGGACAAAAAGGTCAAAAAGGAGAAATAGGAGTTCAAGGTGTACAAGGTACTCAAGGAACGTTTGGTACTCAAGGAACTACAGGTGCACAAGGTATCCAAGGAATTACAGGAGCTATTGGACCACAAGGTGAAAAAGGTATTACAGGACCAACAGGTGTACAAGGTATTCAAGGTATAACAGGACCTCAGGGAGAAAAAGGTGTAACCGGACCACAAGGTGGAATAGGTAACCAAGGAGCACAAGGTATAACAGGCCAAAAGGGACAAAAAGGACAGAAAGGTGAAATTGGAGTACAAGGTATACAAGGTATACAAGGTATAACAGGTGCAAAAGGACAAAAAGGTGAAATAGGAGCTCAAGGTGTACAAGGTACAGAAGGTAACTTCGGTGGTGCTTCGTTTGAATATAATTTCCAAACAAGTACAACATTAGGCCCTAGTATAGGAAATGTTAGATTAAATAACTCTACTCAACCATCATCAACAATAATGTCTATTAACCAGACAGATGCAGACGGTGGTAGTATTGAATCCTTTATGGAAACAATTGATAGTGTTACTTCCGCAATTAAGGGTCACGTAAGAATAGCAGAAAAATCCGATACTGGTGATTTCTTACTATTCGCTATATCAAACCTAACAGACCAAGGAACTTATTGGGATTTAAATATTACAAATGAAGCCCAAGGTGGTAGTGCTTTAGTAAACAATACAACAGCTATATGTTCGTTTATTAGTACAGGTGATAAAGGAGATACAGGTGCTAAGGGACAAAAAGGACAAAAAGGACAAACAGGACCACAAGGTAATGTAGGACCAACAGGTGCACAAGGTATTCAAGGTATACAAGGAACAACAGGACCGCAAGGTAATGTAGGACCACAAGGTGGAATTGGTACTCAAGGTACTACAGGAACACAAGGTGTTACAGGTGTAAAAGGACAAAAAGGACAAAAAGGTGAATTAGGTGCCCAAGGTGGAATAGGTAATACAGGACCACAAGGTGGAATAGGTAACGTAGGACCAACAGGTGCTAAAGGTATAACAGGACCAACAGGACCACAAGGTAATGTAGGACCAACAGGAGTTCAAGGTATACAAGGTATACAAGGAACAACTGGACCATTAGGACCACAAGGTAATGTAGGTGGAACTGGACCACAAGGTGGTATTGGAGTAAAAGGTGTAACAGGACCACAAGGTAACGTAGGTGGAACTGGACCACAAGGTGGTATTGGAGTTAAAGGTGTAACTGGACCAACAGGACCCTTAGGACCACAAGGTAATGTAGGTGGAACAGGACCACAAGGTGTTAAAGGTATAACAGGACCAACAGGACCACAAGGTGGAATAGGTGTTCAAGGTATTCAAGGAACAACCGGACCAACTGGACCATTAGGACCACAAGGTAATGTTGGTGGAACAGGACCTCAAGGTGCTAAAGGACAAAAAGGAACAACAGGTTCTCAAGGTGGAATAGGACCACAAGGTGGAATCGGAAATGTAGGTGGAACTGGACCACAAGGTGGTATTGGAGTTAAAGGTGTAACTGGACCAACTGGACCACAAGGTAATATAGGTAACACAGGAGGACAAGGTGCTAAAGGTGCTCCAGGTGCCCAAGGTGGAATAGGTAATACAGGACCAACAGGACCATTAGGACCACAAGGAAATGTAGGACCAACAGGACCACAAGGTGCTAAAGGTATAACGGGACCAACTGGACCACAAGGTGGAATAGGAAATGTAGGTGGAACAGGACCACAAGGTGCTAAAGGTGCCCCAGGTGCTACAGGACCACAAGGAAATGTAGGACCAACAGGACCACAAGGTGGAATCGGAAATGTAGGTGGAACAGGAGGAACAGGACCACAAGGTGCTAAAGGTGCCCCAGGTGCTACAGGACCACAAGGTGGAATAGGTAACGTAGGTGGAACTGGAGGAACAGGACCACAAGGTGCTAAAGGTGCTCCGGGTGCTCAAGGTAACCAAGGACCACAAGGTAATGTAGGACCTCAAGGAAATGTAGGACCACAAGGTGCAGGTATTAGTTCAAATTCAAATACACAACTAAACAGTTTAGGTGTTGGGGTTTCAGCTTCAGGAACAGGAGGAAGTATAAGAGCTACTAATGATATTATAGCATTCTATTCATCAGATATTAGATTAAAAGAAAATAGGAGAAAAATAGATAGTGCTTTAGATAAAATAATGCAATTAAATGGTATACATTTTGATTGGATCGTAAAAGAAGGGATACATGAAAATAAAGGCTCAGATTTAGGTGTTATTGCCCAAGAAGTTGAAGCTATATTCCCGGAAATTGTTGAAACAAGACAAAATGGATACAAAGCAGTAAAATATGATAGATTAATAGCAGTACTGATTCAAGCAGTAAAAGAGTTAAATGAAAAATTAGATAATAAATAAAATGTATAGTTATGGGAGTTATAATAAACAAAAAAATTGAAACAGTAGATGGTAATCAACACGATAATTTTTATATGAGAATAGAAGGTTATTGGTTTCATAAAAGTATTGGTCATTTACAAATTGCATTAAATCATTATAAGGATAAAGCAGCAGCAGACGCTGCTTTGCCCCCTTATATAGAAGATATAGATGAAAATGATGCATCAGGTCAAATACCTATGTCATGTAGTTTTGATAATGGCTCTACACAATTAGATATAAGTCAGTTATACAGCTTTCATTTGACTTCAAGTGAAAAAGTACCAGTTGAAAAGTGGGAAACATGGGAAGAAGTTAGAGAGGAAGAAGTTGAATTAATTGATTATAATGATGATGGAGAAGAAGTACATTCTTTTGGACGTCAAAATATTCCAGTTTTAGTATCAGCAAGTAAAACTGTGTATAAAACAAGAATTAATGCTAATGAATTAGGAGGAAATTTATATGATTTTTCATATTCAAGAATAAAAAAGTTATATTCTGAACATTTTGGAATAGAAAACTTACAAGACGTATAAATATGGGAAGAACAACATTAGGAAATACAAACTTAGACTTTGATGGAGCATTATATCCTTCAGGTTATAGAACTAATTCTGGTAGAAGTAATACTAATATGGCACTATGTGGTTGGACTAAATATAATGCTTCTTTTGGAGCAACAAACCCAGCAGTAATAGGAACAACTACAGGTAATACTAATTATTCTATTAGTACATATGCAAAAGGTAGAGGATATATTTGGTATGTAAAATTTCAAAATACTTCTAATGGTTCTATTGAAGTAAGTTGGCCTACAGAATCTTCATATGCAGATAGAGGAGGTTCTTCCTCATCAAATAGTAGTGGTTATGCTATGACAAATTATATGTCAATTAGTGCTTCAACTTCATATTGGACTGTTCAATCTTTTACAAGTAGTGGGTATCAGTTTGATGGATGGTACACAGCATCATCAGGTGGAACACAAATAACTACTAGTGCATCATACAATGCTTATTATACTAATAGTTATATTATTAACAATAGTATTTGGTATGCACGAAGATCATCATCAGGTACTCCTACTTCACCTGGTTATAGTATCCAATTTGATTATAATAGTGGACCTTCCTCTTGTAATACTTTTTCAAGACAAACGGTTTATTTTACTCCTACTAATTCATCAACTATATTTAGTGCTACTAAAATGTATAATTTTGGTGGTAGTTCATTCTCACCAGGAGGTTATTATTCAGAAAATTTTGGTTATAGATTATGGCATCAAGGAGGTTTTTGGTCTGGTTCACCAGGATTTTGTGGTGGTAAATGTTTTATTAAAGGATCAAGAGTATTAATGGGAGATGATTCCCTAAAACCTATAGAAGATATTAAAATAGGTGATAAAATAAAAACAAAAGAAGGAGATATAGTATTGGTTGAAGATACTTTTATTTATAATACAAAAAGAATAAAAAGAATATACTCAAAAGGCAAATTAAAATTAACACATAACCATCCTGTATATGTTAACAATAAATGGTTAACAGCAGAAGAATTAAATTGGGATAGTGAATTAATGTTTGTAGATAAATTATATAATCTTAAAACAGAAAATAATTTTATAATAGAAGGAATAGCAGCATCAGGTACTACACATGAATATTTAGATGTTATAACTGATTCTAATGGGTATAATAAAATATTAAGTAAGAAAGTTGTAAATCAATAAACATGGGAAGACAATTAATTGGAAATACTAATGTAAAACTTTCTGAATTGTACTCTCAATGTTGGAGACAACTTCAAGAATCTCCATATGAATTTACACGAACTACGAGTGGCACTGGTCCTTATCATGGTTCAACATATACTGTTCCTCAAAATTTAAGTTTATGTAAATTTACTCAATTTAAAAAAAGTGCAAATGTAGGAACAGTTTTTCCTTGGGTTAATGGTGCTTTAAAACAAGAAATTAATCTTGGAGTGGGTAGTTTACCTTTAAATAATTATTTATTTTTTCAAACATTTAAGTTTGCAGGAGATGCAAATGGATCAATGACTTTAACTTGGCCTAATAGTGCTACTTATGATTATAGTAGTGCAATGGTTACAACTAATTCAAATAATGGTGAAGTAGGATTTCCTTATCAATTTTTCCAAGATGCAACTTCATATTTTACTATTTCATACTCAGCAAATATAGGTTATCAACTTGTTGGATATTATACAGCTAAATTAGGAGGAAGTCTTATAACAAGTAGTACTTCCTATAATTTTACATATAATGGTGCTTCAGCAGGAGCATCAACCCAAGCAAGATGGTGGTGTAGAACAGAATCATCGGTATCATTAACATCATTTTTAGTTGGTAACCCTTCAGCATTTGCAAGTGATATGTGTACTACACTATCATCAAATAATACTTATTATCATGATGGTAGTGGAACTTTTCCAGCTACAGGAGATATAGTTTATATGGATTCTAGTGGTACACAACCACTTAATGGTGGTACAGGAATGAATTGGCCTTGGTTCCCATCAGGACCTAACCCACCAAGTGGTTGGTTTAGAGTATTAGGAAGTACAGGAACAGTACAAGCAACAAGTACTTGTCCTTAATTTAAAATCATGTGGAATATTAAATAATATTTCGTATATTAGTCATACAAAAATAGTTATAAATGAATATAATAGTCCAAATAGTTGGAGGAATTGGGAAAACTATAGCATTTACCGCTGTAGCAAAAGCAATTAAAAAACAATACCCTAATAGTAAAATCATAGTATTTACTGAGGCACCTTCTATACTTAAGAACAATCCAAACGTATATAAAGCACTTTCAAATAATAAATATAATCATTTATTTTATAAACAATATATTCAAGATAAAGAGGTTAAATTATTTATAACTGAACCCTTTTTTGAGAATGGAGTAATAACAGAACAATATCATTTAATAGAAGGATGGTGTAAATTAATTGATGTACCTTACAACGGCGAACAACCAGAAATGTTTCTATCAGAAGCAGAAGAAGAATATTATCAACCCTATTATCAAACTGATAAGCCTTTATTTGTTATTCAAACAAATGGTGGTGTTTTAGGCCCTCAGGAAGTAGGTTATAATTGGGTTAGAGATTTACCAGAAAATTTAGTAAGAGAAATTATAGAGGAGTATAAAGAATATTATAGTATAGTCCATATAAAAAGAAAAGACCAAATAATATATCAAGATACATTTGAATGTTATGACAATGTTAGAGGAGTAGCAATATTGTTATCAATGTCAGAGAAAAGACTTCTTATGGATAGTTTTGCACAACATATGGCTGCAGCACTTAATAAACCCTCAACAGTTTGTTGGATAGGAACAAATCCTATATGTTTTGGATACAAAATTCATGACAATATAATAGCAAACCCTCCAGAAAAAGAATATATTACTGATGAAGTAACATTTACTTTAAATGAATTATTTGAACCTATATCAAATCTTCCATATTCATCTACAGATAACATTTTTGAAATTAACAAAATTTTCCAATCAATAAATAAACAATAATGCAAAGAGCTTATACTTATCCTATTATTGAAAATGATCCTCAAAATTATTATTATTTTGAAGATGGATTTTCTAAAGAAGAGTTAAAAAAAATAGAAAAAGGAGTTACAAGAATACCTATACAAACAGCAACTACTGTTAGTGGTGAAGATAATTCTGCAAGAACCTCTCGTGTTAAATGGGTACCTCAAGAAAATAATTGGGCATGGTTATATGAAAAACTAGCAGATTATGCTTTACAAGCTAATGATAGTCTGTGGAATTTTAATTTACATACACTTCCAGAACAAATTCAATATACTGAATATTTAGGAAGTAAAAAAGGAAAATATGAATGGCATCAAGATATTGGACCAGGGATGTTATCATGGAGAAAAGTTTCAATAACTGTACAATTATCAGAACCAGATGATTATGAAGGTGGGGATTTACAAATATTTCAAGGTGGACCTTATGAAGAAGATAGATTTATTAATGCACCAAGAAAAGCAGGGTGTGTATTTATCTTTCCCTCTTATATGTTACACAGAGTAACTCCAGTTACTAAAGGTATTAGAAAATCATTTGTTCTTTGGTCTGGAGGAGGACATTATAAATAAAATAAATATAAATATGTTAAATAATATATCACAAATTGCTATTAATAATGGGGGTAGTTTAACACCATTAATTATCCCATCAGAATTAACAGATGGAACCGGATTATGTAATGTTTCTTTATTTATGGATGGAGATGAATTATTAGCTAATATTAGGCATGTTCATTATACTTTATACCATAGTGAATTCGACCAAAAATTTTATTGTAAATGGGGAGTTTTAGCTTATTTAAATCCCGAAGATGACTTAACTTTAACTACAGGTAACTATCTTTGTAAATTAGATAGAAAAACACATGAAATAAAAGAATTTATTAATGTTGACACTTCTAAAAACGATATAAAACCTATTTGGTCTTTTGTCGGTTTAGAAGATGCTCGTGTTATTAGATGGAATAAAACTTTATATATAAGTGGAGTTAGAAGAGATGTTAAAACTAATGGAGAAGGTAGAATGGAGCTTTGTGAAATCGATTGGAAAGATGATTCATGTGTTGAAAAAACAAGAGAAAGAATACAACACCCATCTCAAAATTATTTAGAAAAAAATTGGATGCCTATTAATGATATGCCTTTTCATTATATTAAATGGACTAATCCTTTAGAAATTATAAAAGTTAATACTAAAGATAAATCAACTGAAAAAGTACAAGAAGGAATATTACC
>Ga0209634_1001304_pt1 | contig 18311 bp, 20 predicted proteins | sample LinPmetageLP40_FD_184043 | JGI IMG/M metagenome (GOLD analysis project Ga0209634, IMG submission 184043) | Marine viral communities from the Pacific Ocean - LP-40 (SPAdes) (version 2) | ecosystem: Environmental > Aquatic > Marine > Oceanic | place: Pacific Ocean | collected 2010-08-26 | reverse complement strand
ACCAAATGTTATTAAATCATTTACATCACATGCTAAATGTATATTCCAAAAATCACCATTATAAATAGGAAAATATTCGGTTGCTGCATGTGTGGATCCTAATCTTTTATAAGCAAGTCTTCCAAATTTAATATTATCTCCTGTTTCATAAACATCTACTCCCGAAGAGGAAGCTTGTATACATATTTCTACATTTTGGTTACCGGGGTTGGTTAAAATATTTCCTATTTCAAATATATTTACATCATTAGCTGTGTCTCTATTTGGTTTAGCTCTTACTTCTACTGTTTTTGAATTAGCAGGGCCTTGATTTAAACTACTCCAATTAGTTCTAAGTACATGATCTGTGGTAGTTAATGATCCTCCTTCTATAACTAAACTGGATTTTTCGTATGTAAATGTTTTAAATGTTGTTTTATCTGTTGTAGATCCTCCATATTCTTTTACATTTAATATTGAGGGAGGGATTCCATAACAATTCATTAATGCGTGTAATCCTTTTTCTGTTCCTTTAGTTTTTAAAAGATAAGGTGCATTATGATATAATCTTTTCCAAATTTCTTTTGAAATATTTTGTTTAGCAACTGAACCCTCATTTGAGGCTGTTATTAATGATTGAGATACTGGAGCTCCATAAAAAGCACTCCCAGATGTTCCCTCTCCTAATATATATTCTATTAATTCTGTGTTTTCAAATTGATCAAAAGCTTCTATGCCTAAACCTTTTAAAGTAAAATAAACTAAATCTTTAGAAATACCTCTTGTATGATGAGTATCATTTATTTCTGTGATGTGTTTTATATGAATCCATACTTGATCAAAATGTTGACCCATCATATTAACAAATAACCTATATTGGTCATTATCATCATTATCTAATACATGATTAGGTACTAATCTTTCTAGATTATTTTGGTTTTGTCTATCATATAAAGAAGCTGATAGTAATTGTCCCCCATAATTAGGATTAGAAGATATTTCATTTCCTAACCATGTTTTTACTTCTGAAGAAGATATAGGATATAAATTGAAAGGAGGAATAGTGTTACTTTTAGGATAAGCAAAAGATCCTGAAGTATAGTATAAAAATCTTTCATATCCATCTAAACCTTTTAGTAAATCATTTTTTTGATTATTAATTAAAGACTGATTTGATATTGAAGCTGCTTGAGGAGTAGGTATTAGTTTTAATTTTTCTAATTTTTCATCATATGATTCAATTAATTTAATTTTATATTCAAAGTTTTTTAAACGTTCTGTTGCACTACTAAAATTTACAAAATTTTCAAAATGATAAGGGACATCATCACTTTCTCCTGCAAAACTTTCTGAAATAGGTCTTATATAATCATAAGGTATTTCTGGTACTTCTCCATTTTCTAAATAATTTAAAAGTTGATTATATGATGAAGATAATACTGAACTATTATTTAATATACTATCATATGTTTTAAGTGATGAAGGTATTGAATTATTTAATCTAACGTCTATTTTAAAATTAGGACCCCTTAAAGATATAGAATTATCTTCTTCTTGTTGTATTCCTAAATCTATGGTTAATACTATAGGATCTATTATTTCTTCTACTATATTTAAATCATCATCAATATTATAAGTAGAAGGAAGTGGTTTTAAAAGTTTAATTAAAATTTCAGGACTAGTTCCTCTTTCATCTAATGCAATATTAATTACAGTTAGTATATTTCCATTATTAAAATTAAGTCCAAAATCTTTAAAAAATACATTAGATTCTACTTCATTAATAAAATTTCTTATAGATGATATAGTTTGAGTATTATTTACAGAAGAACCTAATCTTAATTTTAATTCGTTTCTAGAAGAAGATATTTCTTTTATAGAAAATAATAAAAGTGGTGAGTTTAATATTTTTCTTCTAAGTAAATTTAATTTAATCTTATATTTTCCCGATGTGTATCCTAATTTATCTAATTCAACAGCAGGATCCATACCTATTTCACTTATTAATCCTTCACTATCTGTTCCTTCAGGAGTAGAATTAAAAGAAGTAAAATTTAAATTTGATTGTAATAATTGATCTGATAAAGATAATACATGTAATTCAGCATAATCATTAATATTACCAAATTTTCTTGTTAATTCTCTAGATGCAACTTGACCTGGCTTAAAATCAAAATTTAATATTGTTTCCGTGTTTTCTGCCATTATTCTAAATTATTTAAGTCTTGGCCATCTCTTAATTGAGGACCTTGAGTAGGTAATTCATTATCTGAAGATAAAGTAATTATAAAATCATTTTCGTCTCTACCTGGTTGATATTTTTGGTATAATATTTTTTTCGTTACATTAGTTAAATAATGAGCTAATCCTTTATACATAAAATATCTAAAATTTGGATTTGATGAACCCTCTACTCTTAAAAAAGAACCATTATTATAAATTGGGTGTTCATTATCTGAAGTTATTGATGAATTTTGTTGATTTAGTACTTCTTCTTCTAATATTTCTATTCTATCTAATAATGCTTCTATTTGATCATCTTTAGGATCATAAAAATCATTAATATAATCTCTACTTTGGACAAATAATGTTGAATGGGATTGATTTCCTATTTTAGGGATATCATAAAAAAGATCATTATATTCTTGAAATAAATTTTTAATTTTAACATCATTTTTTCTATTATCTGTTTCAGCTAATTCACTAAAAGATAAGTCTAAAACGTTACTTACATCAAATCTACTATATAGTTTTTTTGTTATTTTTATTTTTTCTTTTGACATTATCTAACTACTTTAAAGTGGTAATTATTATCATATATTATTGTTCCCTCACTATTTATATGTTTAAACAATACTCTATAAAATCTTTCAGGTTGTAATCCCTTCATATGTAATTTAAAGTACATACCCTCATCATCTGCACTTAATTTTGTAAAACTATTATCAAAAGGGATAATTTCTTGTTCTGTGTGTGCATCTCTTATACTATAATGTGAAGATGTTGTAAAATATCCTACATCTAAAAAATTAGAAGAAGATGTAAACTGTCTTGTAGGGTATTTATCTCTTACATGAATTCTAAAAAATGCTTCATCATTTTGATTATATTCTTCTTTATTTCTATAAAGTGAAACATTTAATTCTCCACTATTTTTAGCAGTAGCACTTCCTATACTGTAAGAACTATCATCCCATTTAAATGTTAATCTTGGTGGATAAATAGTATGTGTATCAACTGAAAAATATTGCATTTCACCAAAACTACTTGATATATCTTCTTCAATTGAATCTGGTTGTTTAATTAAAAATCCTTCATTAGCTATACCTGTTGGATAAGCACTATTAGCAAATAAACTTGCTGAGTGTTTTTGAACTATTGTAGTTACATTTATATCTGTATCTAAAGTGTCTCCTAATAAAAATTGTTGAGAACCTTGAAATAAACTACCTGTATACCATACTCCTCCTCCTTTTGTTACTCCTGTAGCATTTATTGAACCCGTAGTAGCTACTGCAAAACTTGATGTAGTCCATTGAGTAGCTGTTGTACTATTATCTCTAAAAACCCAACTTGTTCCATTTGAACTTGTAGGTAAATTTGAAAATCTTCCTGTTCCTTCATCCCATGATTCAGATACTGCAAATGCTTCTAAATTTAATGTACTAGTTAAATTTTTATGTTCTGAAGAAAGTAGTTGTAATGCTACTTGTGTTGTTCCATTATTAAAAACAGTAGATCCTATTTTATCCGAAATTGTTGTTTTAATTTCTTTATTTTTAAATTTAATTAAAATTCTTGAAGGATAATATCTTTGGTCTGAGCTTCCTTTTTCTTTTACAATTTCAAGGATTTCATCACTTCCCGCATTCATTTTAATTCTATCTGGGTGACTGTATACTGTAGTGTCCTTTTCTGGAAATATAAAATAATATGCCATTTTTTATTTTTAAATTAATAGTTACTTGATTGACCTACTGATGTATTACCAGTAGTTATACCTGATGAATTATAACCATAAGTTGTTACTCCTCCCTTAATATCTGAATTTGGGAATTTTAATTCAAATATACTTGGATCTAGTGAAGGATAAATTATTCCTCCTTTAGTGGCCTGAGTAAAATCATATTTATATTGTGAATATCCTACATCTGTTCCATTAATATTATTAAAAGATATATTTTCTACTGATTGGACTCCCGAAACATTACCAATTAAATTATATACTTCTGAAATAATAATAGGTTGATTTACTTGCCATTTATCTGTATCAAAAAATTCTTTTATTTCTGTTATACAATTAAGTATTACTTCTTCATTATTATAGTTTTTAAAAGTTACTATTTCAAAAGTTAAACCAAAATTAATAACAAATGCATCTTTAATATTTACAGCATCTGTTAACATTCTATATTCTTCTAAATAAGTAGATAAGTTTGTTTTTGTAGCTGTATTTAATGTTGATAATTTTTTATTTTTATCATATCCTAAAGTATATAAATTTAAAGCTAATGGATTAGGAATACGATTTGGTTCTGTTGTTAAAGGAGATATTTGATCATCTTGTGTAATATATGCTTTTGCTACTCTACCTAAACGAGCAGGCATAGATAACGTTCTAATTAAATAATCTTCTTTTGTAACTGTTCTTTTTTGAGCTGAAAAAGCTGCCATTGCATTCATTCTGACTTCTTCTACTGAATCTCCTGCACTACCCCCTATTGCTTTTTGTGGGTTAGTTACTGCTACTGAACTTTTTATAAAAGTTAATAAAGATTGATTTAAATTAGGTTTATTACCTGTTTTTAAAGTTTCTATTTTAGTTATAGTATTTGAACTTACATTTGATTCTAGTCCTCCCCCCACTAAATAAGTTACTGTTAATGTTGTATTTGAAGGAGCTTGACCATAAGCTTTTGTGTATAAAAAATTAGAAGGATCATAAGCTACATCCAATTTACTTCTTCCATCTTTAATTCCTAAACCAATATTATCTGGGTTAGGGATTATTTGTTCATCTGATTTATCTGAACTTCCTGCTCCAAATTGAAGTTCTAATGTATTATCTGTTTTAAAACGAGATACAAATCTTCTTGGTACTCTTTTTAATTTTAAAAGATAAGGAGTTTGTTGATTAAAGCTTTTTAATTCAGGATCATTTGCTCCTGTATTTGTTATTTCTTCAAAAATAGTATCTTGTGCTAAATAAGGGACTTCTGAATAAATATTGCCATTTGTATCTACTACAGATTCTATAGAAATAATATTTGTGTCAAATAATGTTAATGTTTTAAACTGTTGTGCTGCTCCTACACTAAATGTTTGTGTTTTTATTTTTGCAGATACTCCTAAAGTTTGTTTTTTTAATAAATAATATTCTGGATTATTTAAACTATCATACTGATACACACTTACAGTTGTTGGATCAAAAGAAGATGAAAACCCAAAATTGACTTGATTTTCTGTATAAAATTCTGTTCCTTCTGTTGAAGAAAATATAGAATTTTCATTTATAGTTAAAGTATAATCATAATCTGGTTCATAAATTGATCCTGAAATTCCTAATTTTGCAGGTATTAATTGATATATTTCTAAATTAGTAGAAGCTGCTGTTGTTACTTTAGGGATATATCCTAAAGCATAAGCTAAATTATATAAATTTTCTTTTTCCTGAGCTAATAATAAAAATGATTCTTGTAATTGAGTATCTGTGTAAAATGATAAAACATCTCCCACATATGATGCCATTTCTAAAAACATCATACCTGGAGATCCTTCACTAAAATCATTATAAGTATTAGGATAATAAGTTTGGGTAAATTCTATTAGTTGAGATTTAAAAGAATTAAAATCTTTATTTAAATATTTAACATCTTTATCTTGTGTTTTATTTGAAGTTTTTGAATATGATGCCATTGTTTTATGTGTTAAAATTTAGTTGTATAGCGTCTAATTCACTTGAAGGATTATATTTATATACTATTTTTATATATAATAAATGGTCATCAGGTGAAAAACTACTATCAGCTGAAATTAATGTTATTTCTGGAATATAGAGTTTTACTTGATTATCTATTCGTGCTTCTAAACTATTAGTATCTATTTCTGTTTCAAATAGTAAATTTTTTAAACCAACTCCAAAAGCAGGTAAATTTACTCTTTCACCTGGTTCTGTTAATAATACGTTTATTAGGTTACTTTTTACTTGTTCTTTTTGTGTAAATGTTTGATTAAAAACTCCATCAGCGTTAAAAGGAAAGGCTACACCTATAGCTACATTTTTATTTAAATCTAGAGGATTAATTCGTATGTAATTATCAGTTGTAGGCATTTATTAGTTTCCTTTTTTCTTAGCTATTGCTTTCATTAAACCACTATAGTCTTTTGTTATTGCATTTGCTACCGATTTAGGCATACCTGTTGTATCCGCAGGTAAAGGAGCTCCTGTTGCAAATGGTTGTGCCATACTTACAGGTGCTTGGGCTATTTGAGTATTTGTATTTCCTGCTGCTGTTTCATTTAATAAATCATTTAATGTACTATTAGATGAAAAATTTTGTGTTGGTTGTTGTTTTACAGGTGTTCTACCCATAATTTTTTCTTTCAAAGAATGTTTTACTGTTTCGGGGACTTTAGCTATTTTTTCAGTATGTTCTACTATTGTTGGTTTTAATTCATCACGTAAATCTTCCCTAAGTGATTTAATTTCTCTACGTAACGAATAATCGATTTCTTCTCTAACTACTCTTCTAATTAGATTTTCAAAAGTTTTTGCTTTCATTGTTGATTGTGTTTGTTAATAAATATAATTTTTTTAAGCTTTATAACGTCTATATCCTAATACTTGAAAATTAGCATTATATGCTCTTTCAATTAATTCCAAATTTCCTTGAACTGTTAAATTTTTTAATTCTTTTTCATAATAATTTGATAAATCATCTGAAAAATCAAAAGGATCTTTTCCAAGTTCTATTATTTCCATGTTGTATCCAATACTATCTAAAAATTCTTGAGCTGATTTTGATTGTACTACATTTCCATTACCATCAAGACTAATATTTCCTGCATTATCTGTAGCATCATTATTTGCTTTAAAAGCCCCACATCGTGATAATGTCCCTAAAAATAAAGTTTCTAATAAACCCACAATAAATTTTATAGCATTTTTTATAGCTGCTAATGCTGTTGTAGCTTTAGTTATATATCCTATATATTTTAATGCTTTTGACACATATGTTTTAAGTAATTTGGGATAAGTTGCAGCTGAAGCTTTTATAATTTCTACAAAACCTTTTGCTATATCTAGTTTATCTTTTAAAAATATTGCTGTTCCCGCAGGAATTAAAACTCCTGCAGTTGGAGGAATTATTACTGATCCTATACCTGTTAATATTATTTTTGCTGTTGATATAACTTTACTTAATTTTCCTATTAATCCAACTATTTTTTCTAAAATTTTTAATATTTTATTAACTACCGACATTATTTTATCACACATTGCTTTAATTTTTTTTAAAGCTTTATCCGCACCATTAATTACTTTTGTTCCTTGATCTAATTGTCTTTTTAATTTTTCATAGGCTTTTACAGATTTATCTAAACCCTTTGCATTACACAAAGTTGCACTTGCTTCTGCTTTATATTTATCTTTAATTTCACTAGGAGTTGGTAGATTTTTTTTAACATTAGTTACTGCTTTTTCTCCTTGTTCTTTTATTTTTTCTTTAACTTGATAAAGTGCTTTATCTTGTTGTTGTAATAAATTTCTTATTGAGCCTGTTACTGACATATTATACTAATTTAATTCGTTTACTTTTTATTTCTTTTATTTTTTTTCTTAAATCCATTATTTGAGTTCTTACAGTTCCAAAACTTCCTTCATTTCCTGGAAAAGGAGCACAAGGACCTATAGGAGGAGCTACTAATGTATATTGTCCTACTAATACATTAATTAAATCATTTACCATATCTAATAAATCATTAAGATAATCTTCTGTTTTATCTCCTAATAGTGCTGGTTCTGTTGGGTATTTATCTAAATCTAATCCTAAATAAATATCAGGCGCATTTACTACAAATTTATTTCCATCTAAATTACCCGTATCAAAATGAAAACTACCGTTTGTACTAAAACCTATAATTTTATCTGAAAATAATAAAATACTATCTGTTTTAGCATTGAATAATAATCTATCTGAATTGATTATTACTTGTTTTCCCTGGTATACATCTGGTTTATCTGGTACGAACATATTATTTTTTTCAAATATTTATTAATGGATATTCTCCTCCTGCTATTTGTTGTGCTACTTTTTGATATTTAGCTCCTTTGTAACTTTGATACCTATTATAATTAGTTAGACCTCTATTTTTTTCTAATCCTAATTCTGTCATTAGTTTAGGGACCCAAAACCATGGACAAGATTTATTTGCAAATTGATTATGACCATATACTTTTATTCCTGGGTATCTTTTTATATAAAATTTAATTATATCTACTATAGTTATAGATTGTCCTTTAGACATTTGGTTTTTTCCTTGGATAAAATCTGCACCTCCAATCCATGAAATATGTATCATCTCATTAGTAAAATTCGATTTAAATTGGGATTTTATTACCTCTTCACAAAATGCATGACCAATACCATTAGTCCTTTTCGTATCTTTATAACATTGAGTTACTTTTCCATCATTCTGAATTAAATGATGATAACCACCATAACTCCATTTTTTGGATAATAAAAAGTATTCCATAACACTTACTGCATCATCGGCTTTTCTTTGACCAGCTGTAGTGTGAACTATTAATTTAGTAATTCTATTATTTTTAGGTCCTATATTATTTTTTAGACTATTCCAATATTGTGGTTCTTGTAAAATTACTGGTTTTCCATTACGATTAGTTATTGTAACAGGATATCTTTTATTTTTTGTACCTTTTTTAACTTCTATTATTTCTTCTTCATGTTTTTTTGTTCCTTCATTATTGGGAGTAAGATCTTCATCTCCATCTTGATTTTCTACTTCAGGATCATTACCTTCTGTTCCTGATATTGAAGTATCTTCTTTAATTAAATTATATTCTACAAAATCTTCTTTTTTTCCTTGTCCTGAACCTACCATTTCATCAAAGAAAGAAAGTGAATCTGTTGGTGTTGTTATTGTTGGTGTTGATGTTGGTGTTGTTGGTCTTTCTTGAACTACATTGGGTGTTGCTGGAATACTATCATTATCTTGCTGTGTTAATTCTTCATTAAGATCATTATTAGATGAGTAATTTGCAGGTTCTGGTTGTTTAATTTCTGGTAATGGAGAATCTGTTAGTTGTGTTAAAGGATCAACAGGTAATTTTATTTCTGTTTCATATGATTGAAAATTTGTTGAAGCTACTGCTAAAGAGGATATTTTTTGGTTTGATGTCATATAAATAGAAGAATCATCTCTATTTATATCTTCAATTGTGGGTACCCATCCTTTTTCATCTAATTCTTTTGATTGACCATTTCTAATAATAGTAATTGGAGAACCTATTTTTTCATCTCCTTGAGACCAATCATTTTTATTATTTTTAGGTATAACATCATCTTTAACACTTGCACCTAATCTTATAGAATTACCATATCTACCCTCTATAATATAATCACCTTCATATGGTAATAAAGGTTTTATGTCTAATTGTTCTTTAAAATAATTTCCTAAATCAATTTCTGAATTGTTATCTTTAGCTTGTCTTACAATACCATTTTCTGTTGATTGGTAATCTTGAGTTGTAGATGTATTTTTTAGAGAGGCTTTAGTAGGTAATGCATTATGGTGTTGGTGGGACCATATATTAATATTAGATAAATAATAAGTATCATTACCATTACCTACATCATATATGTCTCTATTTATTCCTTTTAATATAATTACTATTTCATTTTTTAAAGGATATTGTTTTACATTAGGATTTAAAGGTCTAGCTACATTATTATAATCAGGTCTTTTAGTACTAGTAGTTTCAATAACACCTGTATAAAATATAGTTCCTAAAGAATCCCATCCTCCTAATTCCTTCCATCTAGGATGATTTTCATCTAATATAATGTCTGTTACTCTAACAGAAGTTAAAGTAGAAGTTGTAGATCCTCCTCCACTATTATTTTCTCTTCCTACACTTATACTATACCCCATTTTATTCTTTTGGTTTATCTAATTGTTTAGGTTTTTCAACTGTTTTTGCTATTTCTTCGGCTACATCCATCAATTGATCCATTTCTTCAGTAGTTAATAAACCACCATCTCCCGTATTAGCTGTACTTGTAGATAAACGTTGTACAATAGCAGCCATCTTAATTAGTTGGTCGTCATTTTTAACGCTTATTTCCATGTATTCTTTAATTAATGGAACTACAACTGTAGCATCCCCTAAAGATTGTACTAAAGGACGTAATTCAGCTATTAAAGATGCAAGTTGAGTTGCTTTTTTCTTTTGATTACCGTGAATTTCTTTTAATAAATCTGAAAAGGATTTATCTTCAAATATTATTTGATTTAATGAATCCATATTTTTTATTATAAATATGAAAAAAATTAAACTTTTACATATCCTGTTTCAGCATATTCCATATATAGTTCTTTATACTGTTTTTTTAGGATTTTTGTTACTTTAGTAATTACGGGGGTATCCACTTCAGTCATTTCTCTTATGTAAATATAAAGTGCTTTTTTATTAAATATTTCTAAATTTTCTCTACGTTTAAAAAGAATATTAATAGCATCTGCTACTTTTCTATCTTTTTCTTTTTTAAATATAGTAAACATATGTTTATCAGTATACGCAGTAAAATAATCTATAAATTCTTTTATTTCTTGTTTACGTCCATCTCTACCTAATTGATTTAAAACTCCTTCATCTTCATCTGCTGCTAATACATCTACTTTTTGTTTTTTCTTTTGATAATTGTTATTATTATATAATATAAGATAATTTTTACCTACAATTGAAAAATAACTAAATGCTTTTGTACCCCTTTCAGGTTTAAAATAATCTAATTTTTCTAAAAGAAAACAAATTACTTCATGTTTTAAATCTTCTAAATCATCTACTTCTGTATAATAGAATTTAAATGTATGAATTAGATTTTCGGCTAATTTATAGAAAGGATACCAAATTCTTGTTTTAAATATATTATCTCTATCATCTTGATTTGATGTAGATAAATATTCTTTAATAGCTGCATCTGTGTCTGGTGTAAAATATTGTTTTTTTGTTCTTTTTCTTCCTCTTCTTTTAGGTTCAGGTTCAAGAGAACCAGTGATTACTGGTTCTGGAGGAGGACTAGGGGCATACTTAAGTTTGTTTGACATGTGGTTTTTACTATTTTTTATTTAAGAGTAAACTCGTTTAGAGCTTCTTGTATTTTTTGTACTTCTTTAAAAAAGAAACCAATTTCATCATCTGAGTAAAATGAACCTTTTTGGTCTAATTGTTTTAACCTTACATCACAAGCTTGAATTGCTTCACTTTGTTTTGCAATAAAATCTTCTAACTTTTCATTTTTCTTTATTAAATTTCTAATAACAAAAAAAGAAGAGGTTAATACTACTGTTAATATTATACTAAGTGTAATCATGGTTAATCTTTAAAAAATGAATCTATAACATCTAATGTTGCTGATGCTAATTTTGGGTTATTTTGTGTATTTACTTTTTTAGCTGCTCTAAGCGTTTTATCACCTTTAGTAGCATTTGCTGGTTTAGAAGAAGGATTAGCTGAATTATTCCACAACTCAAATTCGATTTGAGCAGCCATATGATCTGCTTGATGCATTAATAATGGTAAGTGGGTTCTTAATCTAGTTTCTTTTTGACCAGACATAAAGTAAAACTTATTTGAATCATCATATAAACCATCATGAATTTTAATTGTAATAAACTCATTTTGAGTTACTTTACATCCAATTTCCTGTAAGATAAATAATGAACGTTCTGGTGTTTTCATAGCTGGGATGTCAGTGTTAAACTTATACATTTGACCTAATTTATCCATATGCCATTGTGAGTCGTTTGGTTGGTAATATTCTCCTTCTTGTTGACCCATCTTGCCTAAATCATGGAATAATGCTGCGAAATGCATTTCTTCAACAGTATATGTGGAAACGTCTCCACCCATGTCTACCCACGTTTTATACAACGAATTAGCACAATCAAATACACGCAAAACATGGTCAGTATAACCACCTGCAAATGCTGAATGGTGCCAATTTTTACTTGAAGCAGGCATCATCATCATTCTTTCTTTATATTTCTCTAAAAATGGCAATAATATGTCTGTTCTTTCTTTTGAGAATGATTTTTCAATCTCACTTATATAACGATTCCAATTTGATTGGATTTTTTCTGCTGATAACATAACTTTTATTTATTTTTAAAACATTCCAGGACCATTAGCTGTCCCTCTAGATCCCATACCATTTGTTTGTGATATAGAAATTATATTTTGTAATTCTTCAAAACGTTCCTTAAGTATTCCATTTTCCATAAAATGAATAGCATCCTTATTTTGTCCTCTTTTAATCAATCCTCTTAATTGTGCTAGAGCTTGATCAAATCTTTCCATTGCGTTGTTTAATTGTCTTTCGTAAGCCATAATTTATTTATTATTTTTCTTAACCGTAGTATTTTTCTTTGGTATATCCAAATCTTTTTTACGAGGTTTTTTTCTTTTAATTTTTTCTGTAGTAGGGTAATATTCCTCTGTCCACTTTTCAATGTCTCTAATTTTCATTTGTATATTTTTCATATTGTAAATTACACCAGTCCATATTTTCTTTTAACATTTTTTTACGATCTGGTAGTATATTAAGAAAATCTGTTGTCTCTATTAAAAGACCTATTGCTATTACGCGAGTTAAATCTTTTTTCGTCCCTTTTTCTTGTATAAGTGTTTTTAATAATTCAACACTTTTAAGATATTCATCTCTTTTAACTTCTGCTGCGGATTGTTGTTTTTGTAATTCGTATTCTTTATCATTCTCATCAAAAAATGACATTATATTAGTACCTGAACGATGTATACCTTTTAATTCATCGGCGTCTTCCATCCGCTTCAGTGTCTTTTCTATATTATGTGGATTATATTGTGTCATTGTGTTGGTGTTGCGGTCCGCCGTTCACCTTAAAACCCCTACAGTTGTAGGATATAACTTAACTTAATGTAAGCCAAGCTTTATTTACCAAAAAGTTCTTCAAAATTAATTTGCATAGAACCTTGAGCTGCTTTAATATGTTTTAAAGCATCTTTATTATCTAAAATTTTATTATAATCTATTTGCCAAAATTTACAATTACCATTATTTAATACATTAACTAAAAATCCACCAGGTCCAGGTTTTCTAGCTATTTTAGGTTTTACAAATTCTAAAGACATTGCTCTAGCTCCTTCTTCTGCTGTTGAGTAATTACCTAATTTATCATTTAAAAAATCCATATTTTCTTTTATCTCTTTAAATATATCATACCCAGGTATAGCAGCTAATTGTTCTAAATCTATATTTGTAAATTTTAAAACTTCCTCCATAGCATCTTTTAAATTATTACCATCCCAAGTTAATGGATTTACATTTTTAGGTGCTCTTTTTTTACCATCTTCAATTCCTTTAAATTGAGTTGATAAAGCATTAATACCAAAAATTACACCTAACATTTTTAATTGTTCTACATCTTGTCCAAAACGACCTAAACCATGTTTCCCAGTATGTTTTGGGTAAGCTTTTACTTCAACACCTATACCATCAAATTCTAAATCTGGATTATCAGCTCCTTGAGTACCTCTTGCTTCTACATTTGAATTTGAATATTGATATAACCAATATAATGATATTTCACCATCTCCTGAGCCTTTACTTGTTGTTCCTATTTCAGCACCTTTTTTAGGGGGCGTTAAAGTCCAAAAATCTTTCCAATATTTTAAATCATCACCTTTAACTTGTATACTAAAAGTAGCACCACCAGAACCAGGAAATGGATAAGTATTTTTAACTTTAGGAAGTGGTTGATCATCATTTAAACCTAAATGTTTTCTTATAACAGCATCATATTCAGCATCTCCTGGATTTGATGTTCTTTCTTTTTCTTTTTCTACTGAAGAATCTTCCATTCCATCTGTACCAGGTATTTCAATATCATCACCACCAGGTTCATCTGCTTCTAATTCATCAATTATACTACTTACATCTTGTTCAGATAATTTAAGTTTAGTAAGTATTTCTTTTAAAATAGAAACATCAGAAGGGCTACCCATATCTGGGTACCCCTTTTCTGATTTATAAGACCACTCTAATAATAACTCATCAAGAGTCATATAAATATTATTTAATAATATTAGCTAACTTTTGAAATCTTGCTACACTTTCGTGTAACTTTCCATCACCTCTAGTAGTTTTGGCTGGAGTATATCCTACGTCTTTACCAGATGTGTTTTTGGATCCTGCATCTCCAAATCCTGTTGAAGCTGCTTCTTCTAAATCTGCTTCTTCTTCCATTTTATCATCATCCTTTACTTCACCCATCATATCTTCATCTACATCGGCTTCTTCATCTCCCATATCACCCATATCATCCATGTTGTCTTCAGTATCAAATTTAACTTTTAACATATCATAAATGTTACGAAGCATATCCTCAGCATTATCACCTTCTTCGTCACCCATTCCTGCGTCAACGTCTCCAGCAGCCATATCTACATCAACATCTACTTCTTCTTCACCCATGTAATTTTCAAGTTCTTCCTTGATCATTGCTTGTAATTCTTTTAAATTCATTTTTTTTACTTTTTTGTGTTATTATTAGTTTTGGTTTTTTTATTCTTTTTAGAAGGTTTTTTTCCTTTTTTATTTTTACCTTTAGCAGCATCCACAACATCAGCTAGTTCTTTTTTCACTGCTTTAGCTCTTGTTTTTGTTTCTTTTACAACTGCAATTGCTTTTTCATCTAAATCTGTAGATGCCAAAATTGCATTCCATAATCTTTTAAAATATTCTTTCATAATTAATTTATTACTTTTGATAATATATAACCATATATAAAACATATAGGCTCAAATACATATCGTATAATCATCCCCTTAATATGTCGAGGTTTATTATTCATTACTCTATTAATGTCTTCAGTTCTTTGAATAGCCATATATTTACCTAGTTTAAAAATATATTTATTTTTATTCATAAGTTTTGTAAATTTATAAAACAAAGCATGATAACCAACTTGGTGATATTTAGTTAAATATTTATCTAAGTGCTTATTCCATAAAATACTATTTTCTTTCCAATCAATTAAACCAGTAGAATTATAAATGGTTGCACATATAATTTTAGTAGCATTATGGTCATAATCAGAATGTTCATCCATTCCATGAGGATTTACAAAATCAGTACCTGAATTTGAATTAATATTTAATCCTCCCCCATATTGATAAGTGCTTGCTTGTTCTAATGTTGTTTGATCACTAGTATAAGGTCCATCATCATAATCATCAGACACACCAGATGATTCCATTTCTTGCCTAATTTTACCTAAAGCTTTTTCTACTCCTACACTTGGAACTGGCATACTATTTTTAGTTTTTATTTAATCCAGCCATAAATCCTTCTTGGTAAGCTGTTTTTGCTATTTCGTAGTACATTTTTATACCACCAGCTCCCTCTCTTAAATTAACTCCTGCTTCTTTCATGATATTTAAAATTTCCATATGGGTATCTTTTTCCATCATAGTTTTAGCTACTTCTCTTCTACCCATTTTTTCTTTTAAAGTAATATCTTCTTTTTCCTTATCAATATTACTTAATCTTGTATTAATATCTTTATTTCTTTTTACAATATCAGAAGATATCTTTTTATATTCATCAGCTGTTAATTTACCATCTTTATATCTTTTTAAAGGAGTAGTAAGTTTTTCTTTATTTTTTTCCTTTTCTGTTTTTAACTTATCAATTTCACCATCTAAAGCTTTAAGAGCCTTTTCTTTTCCTTTTGCACCTTTAGAAGCTTTTTTATCAGTAGTTTCATCAGATTCAGGTTCATCTTTATCTTTATTTTTATCTTTTTTAGCTTCAAATAAAATATTTTTAATTTCTTGTGTAATAGCTTCTTTTAACATATCTGTTTTAAATTCAGTTGTATATTCTTTTTTATCGTATTTAGGCTCTGTCATTTTATCATCTTTTATTTTTGTTTTTACTTCAACCATTCCGTCACCTCTTTCAGATGTAAATGTTTCTAAGTATTTTTTGAATGATGATTCATCAATTTTACCTGCTTGATTCATTCCCGTTTCAAACTGAATTAATGCTGAATAATACCCTCCATGTTCTTTTAAATTTTTAAGAACAGATTCAGTAGCTTTTTTTCTTTCATCATCTGTTGATTCTGCTAATCTATTACATCCTACGGATGTTAATTCATAATCCATACCTTTTCTAAATTCGTATGGGTTAAATTTATCTAATCTATTTCCATCTACTTCTTTAGAAGGATCTGGTGTGTATCCGTAAAATTTGTTATTTGCCATTTTTTTAATGTGTTATTCCTATATAAATATAAAATTATTTTAAAAGCTATGTTATTGTTTTATTATTTGTTTACTATATCGTTTATTATTATGTATAATAGATAAATTATATAAACCATTTGATAAATTTGATAAATCTAAACGTTTAATATTTTTTTCTTTTATTAATAATCTACCCATCATATCATATATTTCAATTTCTACTTCTAATCTTGTTTTTATAGTAATTATATTTTTAGTAGGATTAGGATAAATAATTATTCCTAAAGACGAAATATCTTCTACAGTAGTAGGCCATCCTTGTTGACAATAATCATACATTGATTGGCAACTTGCATCCCATTCATTAGTACAACAGTAATTATCAACATCAATTACCCAAGCAAAACACCCATCATTTAACCAGTAAGGTAATCCTTCTCCTTGATAACAACCAGCATCATATAAACATGATGTTGAATCAGAAGTGTTAGCTAATGGATCATAATTAGCAGCTGAAACGTCAGTACAACCTGTTATAGGTAATATACATGTTCCGTTGTCTGTGTTTGCTAAAATATCATAGTTTAAAGCATTTGAATTAGTACACCCAAAAATAACTGCTATACACGAACCATTGTCAGTATTAGCAAGTGGATTATAATTAAATGCTGTTGCATCCATACACCCATAAACATAAGGCGTACATGAACCATCATCAGTATTTGCATTTAAGTTATAGTTAAATTGTGTTGGGTCTGTACAACCAAATACAATTGGTAGACAAGAACCATCATCAACATTAGCCAATATAGAATAATTAAATGCTAAAGGATCAGTACAACCTAAAATTGTAGCCACACAACTACCATCATCAGTGTTTGCTAAAACATTATAATTAATTGCTGTTGAATCAGTACATCCTAACAATTCTGCTATACATGAACCATCATTTGTATTAGCTAATGGATCATAATTAATAGCTGTAGAATCTATACACCCATTTATAATAGACACACATGAACCATTGTCAGTATTTGCATTTATATTGTAGTTAAACGCAGTACTATCCGTACATCCATATATATATGAAATACAAGAGCCATTGTCAGTATTCGCATTAAAATCATAATTAAATTGAGTTGGATCCGTACAACCATAAACTACAGGTACGCAAGATCCGTTGTCTGTGTTAGCTAAAATATTATAATTGAAAGCTAAAGGATCAGTACAACCATAAATTGGTAAAGTACAACTTCCATCATCGTCCGTTGCTGTTAAGTCAAAATTTAAAGCAATAGGATTAGTACAACCAGATATTTCTAATTCATCACAAATACCATCACCATCAATGTCTGATAAACATACATTATTACAGTCATAATATTGTGGTGGATACTGACAACCATTATTTACTGTAGCAGATGGATCATAATTACATGCTACTAAGTCTGTACAACCAATGTAATAACAAGAACCATCATCAGTATTTGCTAAAGAATTATAGTTGTCTGCTGTTGTATCTAAACACCCATAAGAAATAGGTATGCAAGTTCCATCATCTGTGTTGGCTAATGAGTCATAATTAAAAGCTAGTGTGTTTGTACAACCTAAAATAAATGGAATACAAGATCCATCATCAATATTAGCTGCTGAATCGTAGTTAAATGAAAGTATATCCATACAACCTAAAACGCCCTCTATACAATAATCACCACAATAAGGTGAATCTTGATATACTGTCCAGAATGGTGGAGCAAACGATTGAAGAGCTCCTTGCCCATTATTTGCAAAAGGATTTTGT
>Ga0209634_1001301_pt1 | contig 18339 bp, 16 predicted proteins | sample LinPmetageLP40_FD_184043 | JGI IMG/M metagenome (GOLD analysis project Ga0209634, IMG submission 184043) | Marine viral communities from the Pacific Ocean - LP-40 (SPAdes) (version 2) | ecosystem: Environmental > Aquatic > Marine > Oceanic | place: Pacific Ocean | collected 2010-08-26 | reverse complement strand
AACTTCATGTCATTACCTTATCCAAAACAAAGATGACTGCTGTTCCCGCAACAGTTAAAAGAACCCAATAGAACTTGTCTATCTTACCGCCCAATTTTTCTACATCTTCATGTACGTGGGATAAATTCTTTTTGACTCCTGATATGTGACCATATAGGGATAAAATATGTTCTCTTGTTGTTTTAGGTTTTAAACTCATAATTAATTATTAAATAGTTTATCAATTTTATCTAATTGTTGATCTTGATTTAATTCTGTAAATGGAACACTTACATTACTTTGTCCTACAAATCCAGAAGCATTAGCAACATTAGGAGGAATTTCACCTACCGGTCCTAAATTTGGTTTTGGTAAATTATCAAATGGATTTTTTATATTTGGAATATTTTCATTACTTAAAGAATATTCACTTAAAGAAGCTCTTAATTCTTCTATAGAATCCATAACATAATCTATTGGATTTTGAATTCCTAATTCATCAGCTATTTCTTGAAAACCAATTAAACTTCCTTTACTTATTTTCATAGGTCTAAATGTACCATCAGATAAATATGCAAAGCTAGGACCACCTATTCTTTCTCCAACTTCAGTGTATAATTGTTCTTCAGTTAAACCTAAAGTTTCAGCAGCTTTAATATCATTTGACATAGTTTTTTGAACTTTATATAAAGCTTGATTAGCATTAATATAAGCATCAAAAATTTCTTTAGGTGTAACAGGACCTCCTTTTAATACTTCTCTTGTAAATAAAGCTTTTGAATTTCTGCTTCCTCTAGAATAATCAGCAACTTTATATTTAATAGATTTAGCAGGATCAATTTCAACTGCTCTTGCTCCTATAATACCAGCTAATTCATTACCAAATTCATATTCTTTACCAGTTTTTTTATCAAATCTTCCTATATCATCATCAGGTTTTAATGATATTCCAATTCTTTGTAATTGCCTCCAGTTAAGAGGAGCCTGTGCTTTAACTAAATGAGCTAAACTATTATAAATTTGAGTGCCAGCAGAAGCATTTTCATTATAAACTCTAAATCCATCTCTTGTTTCTCCACCTCTCATATAAATATCTGCTAATGCTTCTGTCCAAATAGATTCTGAAATAAATGGATCAGCTAATTCTTTAGTAGATTCAAATAAACCTAAAATAAAATCATCCATTATACCATCTTTATCTTGTTCACCTGCTTGAACTTTATTAATTACAGTTTGAATAGGTCTAGTTAAAGTGTCATATGCATTCATGTGAGAAAAATCTATATATTTAAATTTACCATCTTCACCTTTTAAAGGTATTATTGTAGAATTTTTAGACCATTTTGGAACATATCTTTTAATAGCTTCTAGTTCATCCCTACTAATATCATATAATGCTTGACCTGCTGATACAGCGGCATAAGGAATAACGCTGGTAGTAACACCCATTCCTAATAATCTAGTAAGACCAATATTTCTTAAAGGGTTAACAGTATTTTTACCTACTTTTACAGAATAAAATATTTCATCCAATCCTCTTTGAACAATATTTGTTCCTGTTCTCATAATCTCTGCTGGGAAAGATACAAAGTTTCCTACAGGATATTGTCTTAAACCTTTTACAAAATCAGAAACGTAAGCATAGTTTGGAATATTATTTCTTACAATTGAAGCAGCTTCATCGGATACAGTTTCTATATTAAACTTAACTGTTTTTCCAGCCATATTTACAAAATTATCTCCTTGAGCAATTCCTGCTTTGTTATATGCAGCAAATAATCTATCTTGTTCTTTATAGTAAGAAAATATTTTCCAAAAATCATCTTCAGCTGTGTATGCATCTTGAGCAAATCTTTTTATTCTAGATAATCCTTTTGCTAATTTGTTAAATGCTTTTATAGATCCCAGAGTAGAACCAAAATCTATATCTTTTAATAAAGCTTTTAAATCAGCTAATTGAACTTGAGAATTTACTACACCTTTTTTTAATAACTCTTGATAAATTTCATTTCCTTCTTTACTTCTAGGTCCTAATTGTAATGCTCTTAATGCTTTTCTAGCTGCTCCTTCACCTGGTCCTATAAAAGGAATAATACCATTAGCTGTTGCAAAAGCACCCGCACTTAAAAAGTTACGCATATGTGTAAAAGGAGAAAGAATTGTTTTAGCCATTTGTGAAGTAGCTTTTGGATACAAAATAGCATTTGCATAAAGTCTTCCTGCAAATCCACTTTCAGGACCAACTATATTTTTATTTACATTATATATTGCATCTGCATTTCCATTTAATGTCCACTTACCTGTTAAGGGATTAATACTTGCAACATCAACAAGCACTTCATCTTTTCCTTTTCTTTTTAAATATGCACTTATAGATTCTCCAGGTCTTCTATCAATTCCTGATTCAAAATCATCAATTAAAGTTCTAGTACTTGGTTTTCTTAATGTTTGATTAGCATTTTCTTCCCAAACTGATTTACCTGTTTTAGGATCAAGTTCTCCTTTTAATAACATTCTTTCTTTACTTCTGTCTGTTAAAGGATTTATTTGTTCTAAACCTTCTTCGCCTCTACCTGACACTGTTCCTACTCTTCGATAATCTCCGGTTTTAGCTCCAGTTGCTTTTATTAATTCTTCTTCGGTATCAAAAAAAGTTTGAATAGGAGCTTTAGCAGAAGCTTCTTCTGCCGACATACCTTGTTTCATTAACTCATTTATTTTTACTGTTCTTGCTACTTTAATATCGTTGGAATTTGAAAGTAAATTTCTATAAAATTCATCTCTTCTAATAACAGTAGATAACATATTAGTACCATTTAAAATAGTAGACATTGCACTTTCATCTTTTCCTAAAAGTCTTTTAGCTAATGCTTGTGTTTCTGGTGTTAATTGTTTTAATTGTTTATTGGGATATTTAGCAGCTTTAGATACAAAAGATTTATCTACAAAATAATTAGGTATTCTAAATAATACATTACCTTTATTTGATAAAGGTATTTTTCTATCTATAAAAGCTGATTGATAAATATCTCCTACTATTTTTTTAGCTTCTTGATTAGATAACTTAACTGGTGTTGGTAAGTTTGCAGCTATATTTTTAATATTCTTTTCTTCTTGTTTTATTAATTCTTTTACAGGTCCTACATTATCGGCTAATTTTATAGGATTATTTTTAAATACTTGATATCCACTATCTAATCTTTCTTCTAATGTTTGAGGTAATAATTTTTTCCATCTTTCAAATACAGACTTCGCTACTTTTTTTCCTCCTTTTTTAGGTTTTAGAATATCTAAAGATCTTCCTTCAATAGAAAGTAAATCTCCCCAACCTTCTCTCATATCTTCCAATGTTTCTATAAAAGCTTTTTGTTCTGGTTTTGAAATTGTTTTTCCAAATTTTTTAGCTTCTTGATTAATTAATTTAATTGATTTAGCAGCTTCGTTTGGAGTAATTTTAGGAAGAACAACTCTTAAAACTTCTTCTGTATCAGCATCTTTAATAGCTTTTTTAATAGCATCTTTTTCGGACATTCCTTCTTTAGTAAATTTATTTTTTAATCTGTTAAAACTTTCTGCGTTAGGAATAAATTCACCAGTTTTTGGATTAACTGCTTTTGTTTTTCCAAATACAATACTTCCTTCATCAAGTCCCGATACTAAAGTTTTGTTTAATTGTTTGGCTATTGCAGTTTGAGAACTAGCAGCTTTCCCAGAAAAAATATTTGCTCTATCTAAAAAAGGTATTACGGAATCTATTTGATCGTCTAATTTAAATGCAATATTTTGTGCTTTATTTAAATCTCCATCAAGCATTCCTTTGAAGGCCATTTCATCTGTAAAGTATTGTGGATTTTTTCCACTACGTGGTCTTAATCTTTGTGATACATAATCTAAAGCTCTTCCCATTTTGTCTTGAGCAACTCTTCCCGCTTTACTAGAATCAGCTAATTTTTTTACACCAGAACCCGCTAAACTTAATATTCCTGTAAAAGCTGCACCTTCTATTCCAAGTTTTAATCTATTATATAATTCTCTGCTTGGATCATAATCTTTTCCTCTTTCTAATTTAGTAGGACCTACATCAAATAAATCTCCAAAGGTACCTACCTTATCAGGATCAGAAACAAAAATAGCTTCCGCAGCACCACTGGCTAAACCTGTTGCACCTAATTGTAACGCCTGACCTTTTCTATTAAGTTGTGCTAGTCTACCAGCATCTTTTATTTTTTGTCCTTTTCTTAAACCTTCTAAAATAGGTAAACCGTCTGCATCTAATAGTTTAAAATAATTTCCTGATTTTTTTGCAGCGAGTGCACCTTTAGTTGCAGTGCTTGCTATTTTACCTGCAACACCTACAGGTATTGCTAAATTAGTTAAAATTTCACTTATTTTTCCTGCAGTAGTTGCTTCCGCATATTCATCAAATGGATTTATATCTGCAAAAAACTTTTCTACTTTCTCTGCTGTGTTTGAATCTGTTCCTAAATCTATTAAGTTAGCACCAATAGAAACAAAACCTTCTGGTATTTTAAATAAACCTGAACCTATACCTGCAAAAAAAGAACCTAAACCACTTACTCCTACTTCTGTGCCAAAAAGTTGAGCAGTATCTTTTTTACTTTTAGTTGTGTTTTCAGAAGATAATTCAGGAAACAAATTATTTACTTGATCATTTAAATCAGCCATTTGCCCTCCTATGCAATATTATAAATTCTAACTGGTTCGCCTTTTAAATTTATTTCTACAATACTTTTAATTGTTTTATCTGCTCCAGTAGTTTGATCTTTTATTGTTGCTGTAACAACATAAGTATCTCCTGGTTTTGCTGTTTTTAATTTTTCGTTTAAATTTTCTTTAGTAACTATTCCTTTAAAATTATAATTTTTACCTGTTATAGGAGATGTTGCTGCTTGTATACCTACTGATAGTTCTTTAGGATTTAACATACCACTTTTGTTTGAAAGCAATAAAGATTTAGGTAAACTTACACTTTCTCCAGCTTCAATTTGATAATCTATTTTTGATTTCATTAATTCAATATTTGCTTTATCTCTTTTTGATTGAGCTTTATTTTTAAGCATAAATGTTGCTGCAGCTGTTTCAATTTTTTCTGCTCTACCGGGACCTGCTTTTGATTCAGCATCCATTAATTCTGCAAAACCTTCCTTTACATCTCCTGTTTTTAAAAAGGCAGCAGAAGTTCTAGCAAGAGTATCACCTAAATCTCTTCTAAATGCTTTTTTATATCCAAGCGTATCTTTAATTTCTTCTAATGTTAATTCTTCATTAGCTGTATTTTGATTTTCTAAAATAGAACCAGTACTTAATAGCTTTTCTTTAACTTTAGGTTTTGCTGTACCAGTTTCATAAATCTCCATTTTTTCTCTTTCAGCTATTGAATCCTGTCTGGTATCTTCACTTTTAGCATCTTTTTCTAATGCTTTTTGTTGGTCACTTAAAATAGGAGGAACTAAAAAATCTTCAAAAGCAACAGCTTTAATGTCTCCGTCAGCATTTCCTACTTCTTGTTGAATTAACATTTCTGGTAAATTTCTACTTGCGTAATTACCACCTTTAAAAGAAGATTGTAACTCTTCAAAAGTTGGAACAGTACTTAAACTATTTCCTGGTCTATAACTTCTATATGGAATTTGTTGATTTTCAAAAAGAAAATCCATACCCTTTTTTTCACCAGCATATCCACCTGGTTCATTTACTAAACCTCTTTTAGGTTTATTTGTCAATCCAGAAGCAATACCATTTCCATAACTAGAAACAACTTTACCTCCTCTAAACATAGGTCTTCTTAAAATTCTACTCATTATCCAAATAATCCTAATTTAGATCCAATACTTCCAAGTCCTGCTGCAGTACCAATAGCTGTAGATAATGGACTAGCTGCTGGTGCTGGAGGTGCATATCCTACTGTTTGAGTCGGGAATGCTCCTGGTTGAATCTGTGCAAGTTGTTGACCAATTAATCCTAATTGTGTAAATGGTTGAAACTGTTCTTCTCGCTCCGCGGCCGCCGCTGCATCAAGCACTGCTTGTTGTTGAGCTTGACCTGCTTGACCAATTGATTGTTGATAAGTACCTAAACCTTGTTGAGCTGCCATATCTTGTGTTGCCGCTGCTTGTGCTTGTTGAAAAGCTTGTGCTTGTAATTGAGCTTGTAATTGTCCTCTACCTAAATCTGATTGTTGTTCATATAATGCTCTTTGTACACCTTCTCTACCACCGCCATATGCTCCAGATTGAATGGCTGCATCTCTTAAACCTGTTTGTTTCATTGCTGCATTTTGATCGTAAGCTGTCATTGTTGTATCAATAACTTCTTGTTGATATGGAGACATAAAAGGTTGGTAAGCTTGTGGTCCAGTAAGTGAACCTAATCCACCAGCCGCGGTTCTCGCTTGTTGTTGAAGTGAAGACTCTGCTGCAATCGTTGGTGCATAAGCTGCTGTATTAATTCCAGCAAAATTTGTAGGTACTGCACCTGCTCCTAATTTATCTATTGATTTTAAAAAGGCTGTAAGTGAACCTTCTATAATCGGTGAGGGTCTTGTTATTGTAGTAGTTTCAGCCATTATGCTCTTGCCTCTAGGTTATTCATTAAATTGTACATTCGTTTTGCTCCTTGATTAACACTTCCACCACCAGCTGCTCTAACAGCATCTGCTGTCATTACAAATTCATTTTTAGAAAGTCTAGCAGGAACGTCGTCAGCTCTCTCTTTGGATCCCATAGGAATCATTCCACCTTGTCTGTAATCCATTTCTCTTCCAGAAGGTAACACACTTCCTCCCATATTTAAACCTATAATACCGCCATTCTTTATACCTTCAGAATTAAGTTCTTTATTTTTTTGATCACTTCTATTTTTAAATTCTGTAAATATTTCTATAAATCTTTCATATCCATCTTCATCTCTAAAATCATTTTTACCATATGGCTCTATTGCTCCCATAGCCATCATGTCCATAGTTTTTCCTTTAACAGCATCACCATCTGCTAGTGGAATAACACCAGCTGAATCTGATACATACATTTGAGGAACACTTTCGTTACTCATTGGAGAATTTTCAGCTGCTTCTTTGATACTCATAATTCCTACTTCTACATCACCACCACTATCAAAACCTACTCTACCACCAGCTTTATAACCAGCTGATGTAATAGTTTCAACAATTTCATCCTCACTAAATCCATATCTTAACATAGATAATCTAATTGCATTTGATGCATCTTCATTTGAAAATCCTTCACTTAAACCTCCTAATGCATCGTCGATAATATCTTGTTTGTTTAATCTTACTTGATCTGCATAAGCTAAATCCATAGTTGCCTGCGTTGCGGGGATGGATAAAGCTTTAGCGCCAGCTTTACTAAAGATACCATCTGCTGCTAAACCTTCTTTTAACCCTTGTAATTTATCTGCGCCTGTTCCTAAAAAGTTTAATGCCTGATCTCCTATTCCTCCTGAATTTGAAAGACCTTTTAAATATGTACCTGCACTTGGAGTTCCTCCACTATAAATAGTCTTACCAAATTTATCAACTCCCATTGCTTTTGTTCCTGCAGTTCCTGGCGCCGATAGTGCACCAATACCTGAAGCTAAAGCTAAAGATAAAGGATTAACTTCTCCTTCATTTCCTTCTTGTGCAAGTTGTCCACCAAGATTTAAACCGCCAGAAATTAATGCTCTTCTTAACATACCCTCTCCCATCATAGCTGATGTAGGTCCAAAAAAAGGTGCAGCCGCTGCAAGATAAGGTAATGCAGGTTTAATTTCGTTAGGTATTATTTTATCTAATACTCTGGATATTGGTCTAGTTATTTTTTTAAAAAATCCCATAATGTTTTCTGTGTTTGAAGTGCAAGTTAAGAACTTGAAATAATGTCGTAACTAGCAATTTACTAGGTTTTTAGCTCCTAGTCAATAATTTATAATTTAGTATTCCCTCCTAAAGGTACATGTTCTACAATGATTTTAACGTCTCTTTTTATATCTTCTGCTTTAGTCTCTGTTTCTTTATTTTGTACATCTGACAACGCTTCGCCATCCGACATATACTCTTGACCTGTTTTCATGTTAGTTAAAGTAACCTCTGTTTCAGGGGTTAAAACTGGTGTTCTTGTACCATTAATTGTCTCATATCTTATACTAGCTTTTTGTTCCGTAAACGGCATTATCTATCCTCTCTATTTGTTTCTAATAAACTGACTGTTATATCTGGTCCGGTAATATCTGATATCATTTTTAATTTATCGTTTTCTTCTAATATTAATATATTAACAATAAATTCATGATGAGCATCTGCTGCTATAGTTTTTTTCTGATAAAAATAAGTTACACTACTAGATTCAATTTTTATAGTAACAATGGCATCTCCTGCACCTTCATTATAAATATGAATAGATTTAACTAAAGATCTAGAATTACTTGGAACTACATAAACATCTTTTTCAGTATTTGTTATTAAATCAGTATTTACTTTTTTATAAATATTAGCCATTAAACCACGTAAACCTTTCTTGATTTTCTTTTTGTTCTGTTAAAAATGTAGAATTTAATTGTTCTACAATCAATGCAATAGATCTATTAATCTGTCTTTGGTTATCAACTTCGTATTCTTCTTTTGGTTCTGGTAGTCTTACAATTACTTTAGGCATTATCTTCTTCCATCGGGTTGTAGATCAACTTGAAAAGTTCCAAATCTCCATGTTTCTCCGGCTGCTGTATTTTGTAATTTAATACTTGCATATCTTCCTCTTGCTCTAGTGTCAACAAAATTTGTTGATGAAGTTACTACAAAAGGACTTAAAGCTGTAGCTGTTGCATCAGTAGCTGGAAAATCTGTTACAGCTAAAGTTATATTGTTGTTACCTGTTAACCTTTTAAAGTTAGGTAAAAATCTTCTCATAGCTAAAAAGAATTCAGTTTGATCTTTTTGTAAAGAAAATTCAAATGATTGTATAAAAGAAGTTAATGCTGTAGTTGATCCATCTGGATTAATTTGATCGGTCCCCGTTTCGTGTTCAAAATATACGGTCTGACCTAATCCTGATACACCTACTACTGCAGGAAAAGTACCTGCCGCTGATTCATTATATTTAGTTGCGTAGGGTCGTGGGTAAACTAATGTGTCTGACCAACTTGTTCTGATTGAATTTGTATTAATTCCTGTGTACCAATTACCAGCAGGTAATTTTGCAGAGTCTCCATAATTATAAGAAACATATCTATTATTAAAATCTGATCCTGTTGTTGGATACCACCAAGTTACTTCTGTAAATAAATTATTTAGTCCTGCATTAATTTGTTGACCTTTAGTTGTATCAATATCATCATAAACATAATCTTCAACACCACATGGTAATGATTTAACTGTACCATCAAAAGCAAAGAAACCATTATTACTCATCCAATAAGCAATACCATCTATTTCTACAGCTGCATTTTTACCAATCAATCCACAGTTTGTACCTACTTGTTCAAAACCAAATGTAAAAGGAGCTCCAACAAATTTCATTGTATATAAAGAACTATCTGTCCAAACTAGAATAGTTTCTTTAGCGGTTAACGCTCCGATAATTCTAGTACCATCTTGTAATCTAAATGTACCTGCTGTGTTTGTAGCTTTAACATCATAACCATTAATTGCTTCATTATCAGAAAATCTAATAAACATATCATCTTGTGTACTTGCATCATTATAAGTTGTGCAAGTTCCAAAGTGTATTAAGTGTTGTGTTGTAGGAGAGACTAAAGTTGCTCGTGATGCAATAGGATTTAAAGTTGTTAAAAAATTAGTTGTGTTAACAGATGCTCTTGTTGTAAATCTTGCAGTAATATTTGAATCCCATGTATAAGTTCTACCATTAGCTATAGTTGCTATTAAAACATTTCCAAATGTATCTAAAGACCAAAGTCCAGGTTCTAGAGTTTGTGTTGATGCAGCTACCGCTACTCCCCAACCTGTATCAGATCCGCCTGTAACAACTCCACCAAATGTAGAAATACCAAAACCATAACCATAAGATTGTTCTGCTGGTCCTACAACTTCATAAGGTTGTATATCAACTGTTGCGTCAGTAGCTGTTGCTGTTGCTGCGTTGGGTACTGTTGCTGTAAATGTGTTAACTGTAGGAACTGAAATAACCTGTACAACTTTACCTTCTAAATCTGCATCTGCAATTCCAGTTGAACCAGCTGCAAAATTATTAAAGACAACCATGTCTCCAATAGATAAACCATGAGGTACAGCTGCACCACCATTTTTAGTTGTAACAGTTATAGTTGTTGAACCGTTTGTTGCAGCAATACTAGATGTTAAAAATTGTTCTTGTACATTATTTGCATCAAATCTAAAAGGAGTTATATCAAATAATTGTCCTTCAAAATAAATAAGTAAAAATTTATCTGTACCTAAAGCTACATATCTATTACCTGTAGCATCTACAAAAGGTAATTGTTTTCTAACTACACCTACAATAGTTTCATTAATTAAAGAAGCCCAACCACCAACTTTTTCTGGAAGGCCATATCTAAATCTAACGTTATCAGAATCTACCCAACGACCTTGTGCACCAACAGAAGTATCCTGTTTGTCAATTCCTGGGGCAAATTTAATTTGAGTTAGAGCCATATGTTAGCTCCTAGGTATTTTTAAAAGTCCAACCTCTAGTAGTATTAATGTAAACAAGTGTTAATGATTGTCCACTTGTACTTAAAACTAAATTAGCTGCTGCACTATTAAGATTAGAACCATTAGGGTTGATTGTTAGATTGTTAGTAGCAAACGTTGCTAGACCATCTATGATTGTCACTTCATCACCAACACTAGGTGTTGCCGGTAAGTTAACTGTAAATGGGTTATTGTTTGTACTACATATTAATTGATCACCAGCTACGGCAAGGTAAGGCGCAAAGGTATCATTAATGGCATAGTATGCTTTTTGCATAATACCTAATTTAGTATCTGTGCCATCAGAATATAATAAAAGTTTTCCACCTACTGGAACTGCTACTGCAGAACCTGATCCTGCTGTTAAGACACTTAAAGTTCTATTATCTGTTCCTCTAACAGTTGCATCTTCTATAATAAAAACTCTAGTTGCTGTGCCACCTGTTGTAGTAGCTGGCATAGTTAAAGTTCTATTTCCTGATAGAGTACCTGTTAATTTTAAATATAAATTTTTACCGTTTGATGTTGCACCATCGGTTAATGCTAAAGTAACATTAGCTCCAGCCATGTCAATTGTTGTATAACCTGTTGCTGATTGTTCTAAAATTTCTAGATTAGTATTAGTTATCGTTCCCCATAAACCAGCTTTTTCACCAGTTGTTATCTTTTCAAGAGCTAAATCTGTAGAGTATGTTGAGGCCATATTATAAATCCGTATCTATTTCAGTCCAAACTTCTGTAGCATTTGGATCTATTTCAGTCCAAACTATAGCATTTATTTCTCCGCTTGCCAAGGTAATTGGCTGTCCTGTTGGATTAACTAAAGCAGTACCTGTAACTGTTACTGTACCTGTTGTTAAAGTTTGTGGGTTTCCTGTAACATCTGCCGTCGCTCCAGCAGTAACTGTTATATTTCCAGTTCCTATTGTTAAAGGACTACCTGTTAATTCAAAACTTGCATCTCCTGTAATAGTAACTGTTCCAACACTTAAATCTAAATCATCACCATTAACAATTTGAATAATATTATTAGCAGCAATACTTACATTACCAATATTAATTGTAAGTTGATTACCTATTACGACAACTTCTACATTACCTAAATCTAAATTTGTAGCTGAAAATGGAGCTTCAGCAAATGCATTAATACCTAATAACATTTATAATCCTATTCTATTAATCTCTAATTTCCCATTTTTGATGTAATTCATTCCACACATAAAGATCACCTAAGGGAGAGCCATCTCTTTGTGTTAAATTTTGAGTGTAAGTTATTGGAGAATTACCAACTGGTGATTCCCAAATATATTCAGGTTTTTTTAATACCCAAGATGGATATGGTTTTTTAGGTATAAAAGCATCTTCAGTTAAATTATAAGTATAACCTATTCCTCCAAAATGTTTTCTTGTTCCATCACTAAAAGTTTGTACCCAATTTGCTTCAGGTTCATTATATAAATTTTTTAAAAAATTAATTCCTAATTGTTCTGTTGTAGCAATATTATCGCTAACTACAACACAAGCTATAACTTCATTATTATTATTTATTTTACAAAAATTTGCCATTATCCTGTATAACTCCCACTTGCGTTAAATATCATTATTGTATCTGATCCACTTGTTGAAACACTTGGACTTCCACTTGTTGTACCAGAATAACTAGCAGTTGGAACTCTTACAATAACAACTCCACTACCACCTGCTTGAGGAGAAGTAGTGTTAGCTTTTGATCCATCTCCACCTTTACCTGTGTTTGCTCCACTTGTACCTGGAGAAGAATCTCCTCCAACTCCTCCAACTGATCTTGTTACTGATGAACCTGTAATGCTAGAAGCTAAACCTGCTCCTCCTGCAGAATCTCCTCCATCACTATATGCTCCTATAGCACCAGCTCCACCACCACCAGCTGCAGAATTATCATTACTAGGAACAGCTCCACCATCAAATCCTTGACCAGCAGTTCCGCTTCCTCCAGTAGCAGATGTACCTTGATTTCCATCAGCACCACCGCCACCACAACCTCCATCACCACCAGTTCCTCCAGTATCGTTTCCACCTTGACCAAATCCTCCACCTGTAGATGTAACAGTTGTTATTCCTGTTCCTGATATTGAACTGTTACCACCGATTGATCCATTAACACCATTACTGCCACCCGCAGCACCAGCTGCACCGACAGTTACTGTGTATGTTACTCCTTGTTTAAAAGTTAAAGATGATTCTGAAGATGAGTTTCTTCCTGAAGTTTCACTATTAAAAGAATTTCTATATCCTCCGCCACCTCCACCAGCAGCATAATAACCACCTGTGAAACCAAAACCACCGCCACCACCTCCAGCAACAACTAAAAAATTAGCTGAATAAGTAGGTAAACTACCTTCGTTGGCTACTGCGTCATCTGAAATAGGAATCCAACCTTTAGTTGCTCCTGAATAAACTATATTAACTGTTTGACCATTTGTGTCATAAACTGGACTATCAGTACCACCTTGAAAGTTTAAACCATTTCTGTTTATTGTAACTGCATTAGTTGCCCATGTTCTAGCATAGTCAACAAAAATAATTTGATCTCCAACATTTGCTGAACCTGGTAATGTAATAGTACATGCATTAGATGTTGTATCGATCCAATATCCATAACCTACTACAGCATTTAGAGTAGCCGCTGTAACAATAGAAGATTGCCAAGCAGTATCATCAACATTTACTTCTGCGAATGATAAGTTACCTGAACCATCTGTCTTTAAAAAATAACCGTTAGTAATAGATTGTGGAAACGTAAGTGTGTAATTTTGAGCTGACGAATGTGGCGGAGCTTTTAGCTTAATACCATGTGAATTCTCACTACAATTTAATTGAATGTAACCATCTGTTTGACCAGACGTTCCTTTGATTGTAGCTCCAGGTACACTAGAAGTAGATATTAAATTTAGTTTATCTGTTGTGACGTTTGCGTCTGTTATCCCTGGTGTTTTTATTTTTGTTGTCATAATTTATCTCGCGTTTGCCGGTATATCATTTGTGCCAACTAAAGGTGATTCTGCGAAGGCCATAAAGAAGTATTCACTTCCATTTTGTCCAAACTGTTGGTTACCATCATACATTTTAAAACCATTTGAATACATATCTAAAACAACACCACTTGCATCTACTGATGTAGTATTAGGATAAAGTTTAAGATTTGCAACATTAGATGGATTTCTAGCAGTATCTAACATCCACCAATCATAATTTGCTCCAATATATTTTCCAATAATTAGTGAAGGTTTAAAGCCAGTGTAAATAAAAGCTCCGTCTGAACCTGAAGAATTTCCAGAATATTTGCCAAATTTAGAAAAACCAGTTATTTGTTTAAAGCAATAATAGACCATTGTTTCTGTTGCCGAACCACCTAGACCCCAAGCTGATTGGTCTGAAGAAAATAAAGTAGCTGTTGGTGCTACGCTGCTTGGATAAAAAAATCTATCATCATTCCCTAACCCTCCATCACTTTGTATTGCTAAAGTTTGATTCCAACCACCTAATATATCTCCTGCACCTACTTTCCAAGCTGTTGCGTAATCTCTACCCTTGCCAATAATGACATCAGGTACTGCCCCAAGTCCATGAGGAACAGTTTTAACATTTTGCATAGTAGCAGTTACAATAGAAAATCCTGCTGTTGTGTTTGCTGATACAGTTACGTTAGATGCACTTCCACTTGAATCAGCTGAACCAGCTCCGTTAGCTTTCCAATTCCAAGATGCATAATTTTGTCCATTTGCATTTATATCATTTGAACTATCTGCACCTAAAACAAAACCATCAGAATTAACTGCAGTAACAGCATTTGTTTTAGTATCTTCTGTGTTAGTTGCATTTGGTCTTATATATTTAGTTAAACCTCTTACTAGGTCTGTAACTTGATGATTACCTGCATTAGTTCTTGATTTCATCCATATCATTGAAGGTTCGTGACCTATTCCTGATATAGTTTGTGCTGCTCCTGTGCCTGTATAAATTTTTGATTTAAAATAATCTTTTGAGTTTATTGAATAAGCCATTATGCGTTTAGTCCTTTTGTTGACATAGGTTGATACGATGTTGGTACATCATATTCAAATATACCTGGTGTTGATGCTGCTGTTCCTGCTGATGATATAGCAGTTGTTCTAAAATGTCCATTACCACAGTTCCAAGATATAACATCTGAACCGTATTTTGTTTCTGAATAAGGTGTCCATATTCCTGCTATAGGAATTGTATAAGCACCTGTACCACTTGCACCACTTGTTGGGTTTCCACTATTTTGCCAAGTGCCATTTTTTCCTAAATATAATTTTAGGTTATCGAGGTCCATTGCAAACATTAAAATATCATTCACTACATAACTAGGATAATCACTTGTTCCTGTTACAGAATTACTATATCTAACTCCACTACTATTTTGCCAACCAGCAGCTATAGGATCATCTGTCCATGCTACATCTCCAGTGCTTCCAACTTTTTGATTTAAATCAACATTAAGATTAGCAATTCCATGTCTCTGTGAAACTTGAGAGGTAGTTCCCCAAACACCTTCTATTTTTACTTCCCAATAAAATTTTCCTGATGAAGCAGCAAATGTTCCAGGTATAGCATTCCAATAGTTTGGTGATTGATCACCATTATAAAGATTTCCATTTGCCATATTAGTATAAACAGTAGTTGTTGGTGATGCTCTATTCATAGTAGCAAAAACATTACTAGGACAATCTTCAGTTTTAGTTAGTGTACCACCACCTAATGTAAAATTATTAGAGTTACTTGATTCATCTGTTAAACTATTACCATTTTTAAGAATTAAAAATCCATTATTACCCCAAGCTACACTAGGAGTTATGCCAGTTTTTATTTCCCATTCACCTGTAGTAGAATCTGTTTCTCCAAAAATTCCTGGTAATTCTTGTGTTCCATCTACAAAAGCAACATAAGACATTAAACCACCATAGTATGCTTGCGTACCATATTGTGCGCCAATATAATTTGTATATCCTGATACATTAATTTCTAAATTAGCATTTACACTTGGATAACTTGTTGTTGAAAAAGAAGTTTCTTGTACTCCGTTAATATAAACTTTTACTCTATTAGTGTCTGTAGTTTGAGTAGTATCTATTGCAACAACCACATTGTAAAATGATCCAACATCTCTAAATACTCTTGAAGTAACTAAATCCATTTGGTCGCTTCCACCTGTTTTTCCAAATACTTGAAGTTTATTGTTACTATCAAATTTAATATGAACAAAAGAACTTGTAGATGTATAACCTTGAAATAAAAATCCTTGTCCTAAATCACTTCTTTTAATCCAAGCAGAATATGTAAATATTTGTCTGTTTCCTGTTCCTTGTGTTCTTGATAAATATGTTGTAGCCATCTAGTTAAATTGCCCTCCTCCCGTCGCTCCGTAAGAGCTAGAGATTGTAAAGTTTCTACTTGACGTTTGGTTTTGTGCATCGGTTGCAACTAATGTAAACGAGAATATTGCTGCAGCTGTAGCTGATCCACCAAAGTTAGTTGATGATATCACACCTGTTGAAGCGTTTAAAGTACAATTTGCTAATGAAGCATTTGTTAAAACGTTAGTAGATTCAGAATATACAATAGTATCTCCTGTTGCTGAAACTGTTACTAATGCACCATTTGTATTTCCTGCAAATGTACCAACTGATCCAGCAGTTGTCTGCCATGCTGGTGCATCTGAAATAGTTAATACTGCTGAAGAAGATCTTACAGCTAATCCGTCTGTGTTTTCAATTCTAATATAATATGTACCATCAGTTGATAAAGTTCCAACAGCTGTAATCTGTGTTGCTGAATTTACCGTTACTGAATCAGCAGGTATAATTGCTCCTAATGAAGATATAAAATCTACTTGAGCTCCTGCTGCAAAATTACCTCCTGCAATTACAAAACTTGTTTGTGAATTATCAGCTATGCTTGGTGTAATAGAAGTAAAAGTTGGAAAATTTAAAACAGCTTGAATATTAATAGATCCGCCTAACGCGACTGATGTACTGTTTATTGTAATTGCACCATTACCGGTTAGTGCAGCGTTTGCAACGGGTGTACTTAATTTAGCTTGTGTAACTGCTCCGTCATTTATCTTTGCTGTTGTTACAGCTGAATCTGCAATAGTAGCTGTGTTAACTGTACCATCGCCTGGTGTTGAAATTAATCCAAAACCATTGTGAATAATAAAATCATTCGTCTGTGAAGACGCCATTGTTGTTGTAAAAGTAATTGTTGAGCCATTTATGCTGAACGTGGACGGTGATTGAATAACACCATCGACTGAAATAATTAAAGCGGCTTCGGATACAGGTACAAAAGCTGCAGAGTCTTGAGTTAAGTTATATGGTCCAGCTGAATTAGTGAACGTAATAACATCAAGAACTGATGCGTTTGATATATCTCCTGTTCCTCGTCCTATATAAGCCATAAGTTATCTTGCCGTTGTAGGCAGTCCTCCGTCTACGTTTGCTGTGAAAGGGTTTTCAGCAAAACACATATATAAATAAGTATTTCCTGAACCATTAACAGTTACACTACTTGCATTAAATCTAAATCCGTTACTAAAAAATTCACAATTGTAAGAAGTTTCTTCAGCATTAGTTAAATTTCCAAAAAGAATTGGTGAATTACTTAAATTGTTTGGATACATTTTATTATCTACCATTACCCAACCACCTGTATCTGAACCACCTGTTGTGGCTATTTTTGTCATAACGAATGAGGGTTTAAATCCGGTATATACGAATTGTCCTGTTGTAGTGCCTTGTCCATTATAAGAACCCATTTTACTGTACCCCTGCACACTATGAAAACAATATGCAACTAAAGTATTTCCACTTCCATTAACTCCAGCATTACCTTCTATTGTAACTAAAGAATTGCTTGGTGGAGTATCTGCAAAGTAAGCACCACTTTCATTTCTAACATTACCATTGTCTAATGTTAATTTATATTTCCAAGGTAAAGTAGTGTTAGTATAATTAGAACCTACTACCCAATTTTCATTTGCATCCATATTTTTAATTAGTACCAATTCAGGGGCTTTAGTTAGTCCATGTCCAAAAGTTCTTGAACCAACATCACCAACACCTACGTATGTAGATATTGACATTCCTGCTGTTGTGTTAGCTGAAGTATATAAAGTGTTTATAGATCCAGCAGTATTAGCTGAACCTTGACCATTAGCTTTCCAATTCCAAGATGTAAATGTTGAACCATTATTATTTACTCCTGAGTCTGTACCTACTGTAAATCCATCACTATTAAATGAAGTAAGTTCTGTTGTACTTGTATATTGATCATTAGAACTATTACTCTGAAGTTTTTTTGTTATTCCTCTTACTACATCTGTTAGACTGTGTGAGTAAGTATTACTTCTTGATTTAATCCATGTCCAATCCGGTTGCATTCCAACACCTGTTAATGCGTTAGATGAACCTGTGCCTGTATAAGCTTTAGGGTTAAAATAATCTTGTGGTTTTATAATTGAGCTGTATGCCATATGTTATCCTCCGTATGTGTTTAAATTTTTAGTGTTAAGTGAAAAATATCCTGTTGGAACCGCGTACTCAAAAAGTCCGTGTCCTGCTGCGTCTGCGTTAGATGAAGCTACCGCAGTTGTTCCAAAAAATCCATTG
>Ga0209634_1001300_pt1 | contig 18342 bp, 20 predicted proteins | sample LinPmetageLP40_FD_184043 | JGI IMG/M metagenome (GOLD analysis project Ga0209634, IMG submission 184043) | Marine viral communities from the Pacific Ocean - LP-40 (SPAdes) (version 2) | ecosystem: Environmental > Aquatic > Marine > Oceanic | place: Pacific Ocean | collected 2010-08-26 | reverse complement strand
TCTAAAAAAAAAAAACTCGTACAAATAAAAAAATTACAAGTTCTAAAAAAAAAACATTGCGTAATTAATTATTTATTATTTTATTTTTATATTTTAAGATGATAACCGCAAATGAACAACTCGATTTTTTTAGAAATTATTATTCGTATGAAGTTATAGAATTGCTAAATAAATTGAAAGAAAAATATCATCATTTAAATTTATTAAATAATACATCTAAAGAAGCAACAAATGATTTTGTAGAATTATTGGCTGAAAATATAGATTTAAAAAAAATGTATTTACAACATTTAAAATCTTAGATTAATATATAAAATGGTTAAAAAATCTAATAAAAAACTTAGAGGTGGAATGGTAAGATCAGGATCTGTTCAGCATTTTAGAAGAGGTAAAGGTAATAAAGCATCTAAAAAACGTAAACTTAGAGGTGGAATGGTAAGAGCTGGTTCAGTTCAACATTTTAGAAGAGGTAAAAGTTATAAATTATCCAAAAAAAATAAATCAAAAAAATCTGTAAAACGTTTAAGACTAAAAAAACATTAAGTTAATTTAAAATTGATTTTTATTTTATTATTTTAATTTAAAATTAAAATGAATCCAGGAATATCTGGAATTTTAGAAGATTGGGGTATTGATTTTATGTCAGAAGATTATAATAAATCTATTTGTGGTGAAATATATAACTCAACAGGATTTGAGAAAGGTAGATTAGTATATACTAGTAGAATTGATAATATTTTTATACAAACTAATTACTTATCTAATGATTTTGATATTAATTCATTTCTTATTGTTAAAACACTGAATAATTCTCATTATATTTTAGGAAAAATATCTAACCAATTTAATAATTATCTTAACTTTTTAATAGATAAAAATAAATTATGTAAAAAAAGTTATTCTTCAGAAACAAATCAAGGTATCATTAATTGTATTAATTTCTATTTAAAACAATTAGAAGATTTAAATGAGAAAAAATTAGATTAATAAAATATGTTATTTGTTGCTTATTTTTTAAATTTCTATTCCTATTTATTTTTTAATTATATTTTAATATATCTTAATTATTTAATTACTATATAAGCATTTAACTATAATTAATATAATATGACAGAGTTTGATGAAACTAAAATTATATTAAATAAAGAAGACATTACAATAATAAATGATAAAAAATATGTTACATTTTTTAGAAAAGATGAAGATGGAATAATATATAAACACACTAAAGTATACAGTCTTGAAAAAAACCAAATAACATTACCTAAAAAAGTAGCGGAAAGAAGAAAATGGGAAAAATTTGGTGCTTCTAAAGGATTGCCTCCTGGACCAGATATAGCATCAACAAATCGTGTATTTGATGAAGTTTTTTTTGAATTTACTAATCATAATAAAATAACTGATGATAAAGAAGATAATAATATAGGTTTATTTGGAAATAATAATAAAAATATTGTCACATGTAAATATTGTGGAGGAAATCATTGGTCTATAAAATGTAAACATAAACCTGAAAAATCTGAAAAATCTGAAAAATCTATTATTGATAAAGATAGTTCTAATAATGGTAAATATGTGCCTAAATTTAAACGTGACGGCGCTAAACCTAGAGACAAAAATATAAATACAATACGTATATCTAATATATCAGAAAATGCGGATGAACAAGATATAAGAGATTTATTTTATAATTATGGGCGTATTACAAGATTGTATTATAATAATAAAGGGTTTGCCTTTTTAACATATTCAGAAAAAAATGCTTGTCAAAAAGCAATAGAAACTGTAAATGGACATCCATATGATCATTTAATTTTAAATGTAGAAATGGCCGAATCAAAAGTTTAATATATTAAAATACTTATAAATAATATATTATGAATATTATATGGATGAATTAAAAACAGGTGATTTAATTTTTTTTACTGGACATAAAGAAGGATGGTTAAAATATTTTTCATCTTTAATTGAATATTCCACTCATTCTAATTATAGTCATATTGGAATGATTATTAAAGATCCTACATTTATATCACCATGCTTAAAAGGCACATATGTTTGGGAATCTGGTTGGGAAGGTGAATATGATAAACAAGATAATAAAATTAAATTAGGCGTACAAATTACACCGCTCAAAGAAATTTTGGAAAATTTTAGCAATTCTAAAGTTATAATAAGAAAAATAAACTGTCCATCGAATACATTTACAGATGAAAAACTTATAAAAATTCATGATATTGTATATGATAAACCATATGATGTTATTCCAAAAGATTGGATTGAGGCTTTTTTTAGAAAAGATAGTGAACCTCAAAAAACAGATCGATTTTGGTGTAGTGCTTTAGTTGGTTATATATATACTAAATGTGGAATTTTAAAAGCTGATACTGATTGGTCTATTTTAAGACCTAGTGATTTTTCATTAGACGGACAATTATTAAATTTGAATGATGGATATAATTTATCAAATACAGAAATAAGAATACAATAACTTATTCATATATTGCTTCATTATTTACATCATATATTAAATTATGTTGTATTTCTTCATTATAATTGATACATTTTTTTTTAATTAAAAAATAATTAATAATATGCCAAATATAATATACTGTATAAATAAATATAATTATACAATTACTAATTATGTTATATAAATAGCATAACCAAACTATATTATTATCTATTTGACAGGTATAAACTATATTTTCAATATTCCAAATACTATATGAAAATATAGAAATAGTTGTAGATATTCCTATAAATTTTAAATTTTTAATAGTTAAAAAATTAACTATACTATTTAATAATATCATAAATGAAATAAAACCAATCTTTTCACATTTTAATGTATTTATAATAGATGTATTATTATCTAAATTATGTAAATAATATGAAAAAAGAATAGTGCTCAATAGAAATATTATCGCATTTAAAAAATATAATATATATTCATAAAATTTAAATTCCATATCTTAAAATATAGTATCTATTATGTCTTAAACTATTTTAATAAAATATTTAAAAATTAATTAACAAAAATAATTATCAAAATAGTTAATTAAAATGAATAGACTTCGTAATATTTTACTTATACCTGGACCTCTAACAACATCAACAAATGTTAAAGAAGCATTAACATTTGATTATTCTGCTAGAGAACCTTTATTTGTAAATATAATAAAATCCGTTAGAGATAAAATTTTATCTATAAGTAATACAAATCCTAATACCTATACAAGTATTTTAGTACAAGGATCCGGAACCTTCGGTAATGAAGCAGTTATTTCATCATTGCCTAAAAAATCTAAAATAAGTGTATTTTCTAATGGTTTATATGGAGATCGAATGATAGATTTATGTAAACAACATAATATTTTACATTCGGAAACAAATTTAGAATATAATAAACAAATTACATCAAAATATGTTGAAACACACATTAAAAATTGTGATTCAACGCATATTGCTTTAGTACACAATGAAACTACATCTGGAATTTTAAATCCTATAGAAGATATTATACCGATTGCTAAAAAATATAATAAAAAGGTAATAATAGATGCTATAAGTTCATATGGGGGAATTCCTATTAATATTAATTCATTAGAAATAGATTATTTAGTTGGAAGTTCAAATAAATGTTTACATGGACATCCTGGATTATCTTTTATAATAGCAAATAAAAGTTCTTTAGAAGAATGTAACAATAATAATAATACATTATCATTAAATCTATATGAGCAATATCAAGATCTAGAAATACATAATCAGTTTAGATATACACCTCCAGTTCAAATTATTAATTCGTTACATGTTGCTCTCGAAGAATTAATTCAAAATGGTGGTATAGAAAGACGATATGAATATTATTTATTATACAATAACATAATTTATAATGAATTAATTAATATAGGATTTAAATCTTATTTACCTAGAACTATTAATGGACCTATTGTAACAACATTTATATTACCTGATTATATAACTAACTTTAATTTTGATTCATTTTCAAAAATTTTACGAAATTATAATATTGTATTGTATCCATCCCCTTTAAATAATGATAGATTAATTCGTATAGGTAACATAGGAGATATAAATATAAATGAATTATATTTTTGTATAAAAAAAATAAAAGAAGAAATTATTAAATTAAAATGATGTTTCTGGTCTTGTTTTTAACCAGTGTTTAATTGAGTCTAGACTACCAACATGACTTATAATTTTTAATAATTTTGGACTATTTTTTGTAGCATTCATTGCCCCATCTTTATTATCAAAGAATTGAGTTATAAAATTATATAAAACTACATCAGCTAAACATAACCGTGTTCCTACAGAAAATAATTCATGTTCTTTACATAAAATATTATCTAGTAATTCCAATTTTTCTGGAAGAGTTTCATTAAACCATTTTTCCATTCCTTGTTCCTTTTCGTCATCTTTTAATTTTCTAACTGATTGGTAAGCATCTTTAAAGTCTCGCACATATTCGCAAATTCCATCAATACGAGCAGCATCAAGATCATTATCTCCAAACATATTGTATTTTTTAGCTATAAATCGTTCAACTGATTTAGATTGAGGAATGACTTGTCCATCTATTTCTAAAAATGGTAATTTATTTAAAGAACCTAGTAATTTATTATTTTTTTTATCATTTAAAAATTCTTCTCTTTCCATATCATGAGTCGCCCAATTATTTACTTTTAATGGATACCTGAAATCCTCATAATCTACATTATTAACTGCTAATAACAGTCTAGAAGTTTCAGCAAGTCCGCGAGCATTAAAATAAACTAATTTCATTATACAGTATAAATGTATTAAAAAAATTAAAATAAAACGAATTAAATAAAATTAAAGTCTAAATCTAAAGGTATTAGTAATTTTTTATCATTAGGATATTTATCACTGTATTTTTTTATAATATTATTAATTAAAGCATATTTATATAATTGTATAGTTTTATTAAAATAATTAAATTCATCAATAGGTTCAAACATACATGACCCATGTTTTTCATATTCATGTTTCCAAAAAGTATCATTACTACCCTTATTTGAGTACCAATAATTATTTAGTTCATCTATAATTGGGTTTAATTTATCTAAATTAAAATTAACTGCTTTACAAAACGTAGGATATGAATTTAATGAATATTGAGGCCATAAACCATGAATACTAAATGATCCATCCTGCTCTTTAATTAATGATAAATAATAAAAGTCTTCTTTTTTATTCATATATTTATAATACATTTCTGACAAATAACCAAACATATATTATTAATTATATATTTTAATAAAAATTGAATATATTTAAATAAATTTAATTAAATTTATAAAATAAATGTCTATTAATGAGATACTTATAAATGCGTGTAAAAAAGTTTATTTACAATTGGGTGTAGGACATACAGAACGAATTTATCATAAAGCATTAGTGTATGAATTAGGATGTCATAATTTAAATATTGATACAGAAATGAATATTGTAGTTAAATATGAAGATTCTCAAGGTAAAATACATCATTTAGAATCATTGCGTATAGATATATTTATTCATAATCACAATATAATATTAGAATTAAAGGCAATTTCAAGAAAAATTCAAGCACAAGAATTAGCACAAATTAAAAAATATTTTAATATTTTAAATAAAGATAATATTATGTTAGATTACGGTATTATTATTAATTTTCCACAACCATCAACAAAAGAAATTGATAATGAAATAGAATATTTGGTTGTTAAAAACGATCTCTAATTTTTTAACCAACTCATTAATATAAGGTCATCTTTAATGATAAAAAATAATAAACCTGTGTAAATTAAATAATGTAAATTAAATACTCCTAAATATGCTCTATAAGATAGAAAACATATATGTATAGTCCAATTTAAATAACAACTATATTTATATATAATATAAGCATAAATACGACTATATTTTATAATTTCATTTAAATATTTATTTTTTTCATGTTTTAAAAAACGTATACCTAAATAGAAATTTACCAAAAATGTATAACTTGAGAATAATGTATATATAAATAAAAATTGTCCTACATTTGTTATATCATTATAATCTATATTTAGTGTATATAAAAGAAATAGACTTGTTATCATATGATGTATTCTTGTTGTATATGGTAGATTAGGAACTAATATAAGCGCTAATATATCATTTGAAACATAATTACAGGCATAATGGTGAATTTTAGTCATATTAATATGTTTTGTTATAGTAAAGTTATATAAATCAAATGTAGAATATATTGCTACATATAGTAATATCCAAGATTTAACAATATTTTTAACTATATACAATTGTTTTGACATGTTAATTTTTTGAAAATTTTCATTAAACACTAATATAACATAAAATATAATGTAATGTCCTGATATATTCAATAATGTTTGTAATAATTCAATATATTTTTCCATTTTTAATTAATAAAAAAAATATTTTTAAATATATTTTTTATATATGTTTACTTTAAAAATTAAGAAAATAAAATATTTTAGAATAATATGTATATATTCTATTCTTTATTAGCGTCATTACTATTAAGTATTTCGGATATATTATCTAAATATTCTTCTGATAAAGGTATTTCTAATTTTGAGTATATATTTTGGAGTCATGGTATAGTATATATCACATGTGTAATCTTTTTAGTAATTTATTTAAGTTATAAACCATTCAAATTGTTATTAGGTAATCATACGATTAAAGATATATTAAAAATTAAATTTGATAAAACAAGATATGTTGTATTATTGTCTGGACTATTAGGATTCATATCTTTATGTATAATAACATATACTTTTCAAATATCTAAAAATATTGGTTATACAGTTGCTTTAATAAGCACAACATGTGTATTTTCATTGATTTTATCATATATATTTTTAGGTGCTCCAATTAATATGCTAGGAATTATAGGAATTATATTTATAATTGTTGGCATATCACTAATTGGAAATTGTGGAAACTCAATTCCCATATTTCCGTAAATAATTTGGATGTCTTGGCACACCATTGGATGAGACACCCATATATGTAAAAGTTATTATTGTTCCAATCGGATGTGTCTTCAAATAATTTTTTCTTATCTCATCATTCATACCAGAAATTGTAAATTCAATCTTTGGATTTTTAATCATTTGACATTTAAATGCTCCTAGCATACCTGTATATTTTCCACTTCCCTTTTTAAATCCAATTATTTTACATTCATCATCAAATAATTGTTTTACCTTTAATAAATGACTACTTCTTTTTGTTTCATATGGACTATGTGGTGCTCTAATCATTACACCTTCTGCCCCTTTTTTAGTTAATTTATCAAATGTAGAATACAATTGTTTTTCAGAATTTATTTTAGTTTGTTTGGTATATTTTAAAGGACATTTTCCAATACCTTTTTTTTTACAACTTGTATCTATTATTTTTTTAATTTTTGCTTGTCTTTCCTCAAAATCACCTTTTATAGTAGGAGAATCAAAAATTTGAAAATTTACATTTGCTTTTTTCCATACACTATCATTTGCTTTTTTTTTCTTTAAAAGACCATGTTTTTCAAATGATTCTCGTCCCATAAATAATTCACCATCTAAAGCTTCATTATTTGGAAACCAATCTTTAAACCATTGTGGTGTAACAAAAATATTACCGTTTCTAGAAAAAAACTCTTTTCCATTCCAAATAGATCTATATCCATCATATTTTTCGGAAACATACCATCCTATAGGTGCTTTTGGGAATCCTTTTGGTGGATTTTTTATTTTTCCTGTTTTAGGATCTTTAAATGTGTGTGCCAGCATGACTCCATCTTTTTTAACATCCCATAATCCGTCTAGTCATTTTGATGACATAACTTTAGATAATTTAGAATTTGCTTTTGTAAGTAATTTATCTATTTTTTTTAATTGATTAATACATCTACCAGTTTTTGGATTTACAACTTTACCTGATTTACATTTTTTTTTAGTTTTTTTAGTTACCGAAAGTTTCTTAGTTTTTAACATTTTATCTTGTAATTTAATACTTCTATTTAATGTCCTTTCCATCCAAGATAAATCCGTTTTTAAAAGTTTAGTTATTTTATTACATTCTCTTTTAGGAGCAGAATTTGAAATACATTTTTTTAAATCTGAATATTTATTATTAGTTGGATATGACCAACCACCTAATCCATCATAATCAGGATGAAATTCAATATGATTTTTATTATTGTATAATTTTTTACTTATTTTAGAAATTTTATTCCATGTTTTATATATTTTATCATTCAATTCTTTAGCTTTTTTCAAATCATTTTTGATATTGGTTTTAACAGGTGTTTTCTTGGTTTTAACAGGTGTTTTCTTGGGTTTAACAGGTGTTTTCGTATATTTATTAACTTTATCTAATGCCTTATTCATTTTAGATAAGTCTTGTTTAAGCATTGTGACTATTTTATTACATTCTCTTTTAGGACGATCTTTTGCTACGCAAAATTCCCAATCAAAATATTTGGCATCTGTGCCATAACCCCATACCAATCCATCAGGGTGTGCTATAAGATACTCTTCATCATCATAACGTTTTTTACTTTTTTTTGCTACTTTATCCCATATTTTATAAACTTCATTGCGAAGTTTTAATGCTTCAGATGTTGTTTGTTTTTTTGATTTAACTGATGTTTTCTTTGTTGATTTAACTTTAGTTGTTACTTTCTTTGATTTTGTCTTTAGACTTGGGGAAAAATTATCTATTAATTTAATATCATCCCAATAATTATTTATAAACCAATTTTTATGTGTTTTAAGTCCTTTTAATTGACCATTTACTAATTTATCTTCATAAATATTTCTAATAAAATCATCTTCATCTAATTCTAAATTACCATTATTATCACGTACATCTTCATTATAATAAATTCTATTTTTATCTAGATGGTTTTTAGTATAATGAAATGTATATAAAATAGTCGCATCATCACCATCATTAATATTAATAATAAGATCATCTTGATTATGTGTATCAAGCAAACTAGTCATAATACTTTTTATTTTAGAATTTAAAAATGTTTTAGATTTAGATGCCGAAGGAGCCATAGAGTATTGTGATAATGTTAATTTTAATTGAATAGTATAATTGGCAGTTTTATTAACTTGTAACGGTTTTTTTGATTTAACTAATTTACAATTTGTGCTTCCTGTTCCACATTTTTGCCATTTTAGTGTTAATCCAGAACGCGAATTTACTTCTACTATTTGATACTTATTACCATCATTTCCTAATTTAATTTCTCCTAATTTACATAATGTTGCTGGAATTGGTGGTCCTGGACGTGATTTGTATTTAGCTAAAGAACTTGGTGAACAACTCATATAATATAATATAATAATTTAATCCCATGGATAAATAATTTAATCCCATGGATAAACTACCCATTTATCTTCTACTGTTTCACAACACATATATGTAATATCTGATATATCACCATTTTTAAATTTAATTTTATTTTGAAGAACAAATACGCCTATATTATTTGCATTATTTACTAATTTTAAACGCTGAATACAATAATGTAATGTTTTTCTAGTGTCATCAATTTCATCAATTATTAATACCTTTTTATCTTTTAATTTTAAGTCTATCCATTGAATAACTTCAATATTATTTTTTTGATCTTCATTATCATACGACGATAATGTAACTACATATATATGTTTATTTATGTAGTTTCTAATAATACGTGCTGGTATTAAACCACCACCACCTATTGCTATAATATAATCTGGATTAAAATCAATAATTTTGTTAATATTATTTTTAATTAAATTACTTATATCTTCATAACTATAATATATTTTTTCCATTGTATTATACTATTTAAATAAAAACTTTTTAAATTATTTATAATAATATATTAATGAAAATATATGAAGATTATTTTCACGATACTATATTATTATCTCCATCAACAAATGATTATTTAAATTTACCTCAATATAAATATCTTAAAAATAAATTCGAAAATTATTTAAGTAAATCATACATTAAACAACATAAGGAACTTCATTCAAAGTATTTACAAAAATTAATAAAAAAAAAAAAATCTACAATTTACGATAAAACTTTAATATATATATGTAATGAAAATTTAGATTATTACAAATTTAATTTCAATTTAACACCTATAAATCATTTAGATAATATTATACATGATATTATTGAGATGTCTAGCGGTAAAGGATTATATATATTTGATACTAAAAAAGATTATATAGATTTTATAGAAAAAATAAAAATACTTGATGAAATTGTAAAAAGTATAATAACTAATATGAAACTAGGTATTAAAAAAAAATACACATTACCAAAAATATTAACAATTATATTAATAAAACAACTCAAAGAAATATTAAAAAAAGAAGCATATAAAAATGATACTATTAAATATAAATTAGATTTTGATTTTAATAACGAATGTTCTAATATATTTATTCCAAATATAAATAAACTAATAACATTTCTAGAAAAAGATTATTTACCATATTCTAGAGATACAATAGGTATGATAAATCTTCCTAATGGGTTTCGCGAGTATAAATATATTGTAAGCACTTTTACAACATTAAAAGATATAAAAGTGGAAACAATACATAATTATGGATTACAAGAAATAGAACGAATATATAATTTAATGATAAAAATTAAAAATAATATGGGATTTAAAGGAACATTAACTAATTTTAATAAACATTTACAAAAACGAAAAGATCTCAAATTTAAATCAAAAAAAGATGTAATACTTCACTATAAAAAGATTTTATCAACTATAAATAAAACAGTAATGAAAACACAATTTTATAACAATGTGAAAGAAAAATGCTCTATTATTCCTATACCAAAAAATAATGAAGAATTTGCCTCAGAGGCATATTATATTCCAGGTGATATACAAAATAAACGAAATGGAAAATTTTATATAAATTTACAAAATATAGATCAACTTAATAAAATTGAGTCAGAATCTTTAACATTACATGAAACAAATCCAGGTCATCATTATCAAATAACATATGTAAATAAAAATAATAATATACCCTTATTTTTAAAAACATATAATAACGATGCTTATCAAGAAGGATGGGCATTATATTGTGAAAGTCTTGGAAAATATAAAACATATGAAAGTTATTATGGAAAATTAGTTTTGGAAATGATTAGAGCATTAAGATTAGTAGTAGATACAGGTATTCATTTTTATGGATGGAGTTATGATAAAACATTCAAATTTTATAAAAAATATAGTTTTGATAATGATGACAAAATTAAACAACAATTATATAGATATATTGCTAATCCAGGACAAGCAATATCTTACAAAATAGGAGAAAAAATTATATTAGATTTAAAAAAAAAATTTAAAAAATACAATAAATATCCTGGTTCTTCTAAAGATTTTCATAAAAATATTTTAGAACATGGTCATATACCTTTCGTAATTTTAAAAGAATATATTTAATTCATTAAATTTTGTTTATTAATATATTTACGTCCTATATCAGTTCTAAAATGAAAATTACCAACTATATTTTTTATTTCATTGTATATTTTATTATAACATATTCCTAAATCTTCTCCATCTATAAAATAAAATAAGCTTCTAGATGATAGTGAATATAAATGATTATCTTGTTCTTCTACATTACCATATATTAATTGTGATGTATTTAAATTATCAGAGATATAAATATCATGTTTATCATAAGATTTATTAGGATATGTTTTAGGAACCATATAAATACCTATCATTGCTTTCTTATGAAATTCTAAATTATTTATTAAACTACCATTTATCATTTTATTACATATATTAAAAAAATTAGATTCTAATAAATTTAAAGCTATAATACCTTCAGGATCGCCAAATCTAGAATTAAATTCTATTATATAAATTTTGCCCTCTTTTGTTTTTATATAACTACCATATAATACTCCCCTATAACCTATTTTACAATTATTTTTTTCACCTAATTTATTAAGTTCATTTATAACTTTAGTATTAATGGTTTCACCTAATGTTACATCAGTTTCATTTAAAAATGGTAATGTATTATTTTTATCAATAATACACCCCATACTACCTGTATTTGGACCTATATCACCATCATTTAAACGTTTGTAATCTTTAATAGGTGGAAAATGTGCTATATTTCCATTACCATCTGATATACTCATTAATGAAAATTCCTCACCTTCTAGTTTTTCTTCAATTAAAATATTTTCATCAATATTTTTAAATTCATCTTCTATTTCATCTATAGAATTAAAATCAATGCCTTGGACTAATACACCTTTACCACCATATAAACCATCTTTTTTTATAACTAAATTTTGTATAGTTGAATTTTTTAAAAAATTCATGATTTTATTTCCACTTTTAATAATTAAGTAATTAGGAGAATATTTGGCATATCCTATTTCATCAATAAATCTTCTAGCAAATATTTTACTTGTTTCTATTTGTGAATATAATTTTAAAGGTCCAATACATGGAATATTAATTGATTCTAATAAATCACTTATTCCAAGTTTAAGACAATTTTCAGGTCCTATTATAGCATAATCAGGTTTACCTATTATATTTATTAAATTTTTTATATTTAGGGTATTCAAATCTGATATATATAATTTAGTATGTTTATTAATATATGGATTTTTATTTGGACCGATACATGTTATTTTAACATTAAATTCACTATCATTTAATAATTTTTTAATTATCATACATTCTCTAGCACCAGTTCCTAAAATTAATATATGTGTCATTAATTTATATAATCAAAAATCTTTATATAATTAATAAACTTAAACATATTATCATATACACAGTATGACTAAAATATATTTTAATTCAAATAATCATTTAAATTATTATAATATAACACCTAATATACCTAATTTAAATTATATTTTAGAAATTAAATCTATAGTTGAACCAAATGACTTAAATAAATATATTCCTATAGGTCCTATAAAACATTTTAAAACTGCTTTTTCATCAAATGTTATCAATATATTAAATAGAATTGGTATATATAATATAATTAATTTTGATCATATTAAATTATTTGATATTAATTCAAATTATACATTTGATTCTATATTAGAATGTAATTGGAATACAAATAATATAATAAAATTAGATTATCCCTCAAGTATAAAATTAGATAACAAAGTATTAAATAAATATGGTTTACAATTTGATGATTTTGAGATTGAATTATATGAAAAATTATATAAAAAATTAGATCGTGATCCTAGATTTATAGAATTATATGATTTATGTCAATCAAATAGTGAACACTCAAGGCATTGGTTTTTCAAAGGAAAACTTTATTTAGATAGTATATTACTAAAAGATTCATTATTTGATATGATAAAATCAACTTTAAAAAAAAATAGTAATAGTTTAATAGCATTTTCAGATAATTCTAGTGTAATCGAGGGTTTCAAAATAAATCAAATGTTAAGTGACAGAATTTATATTAAAGAAAATAATTTAGATATTGTGTTAACAGCGGAAACACACAATTTTCCAACATTAATATGTCCTTTCCAAGGTGCTAATACAGGAATTGGTGGACGTATAAGAGATAATCATGCTACAGGTAGAGGTGCGTATATAATAGGTAGTTTAGCTGGATATTGTGTTGGAAATATAAATTTAGAAAAAGATGATATAAATGAATTAAAATATAATTATAAAAATCCTTTAAATATTCTTATTGAAGCAAGTAATGGTGCCTCTGATTATGGAAATAAAATAGGTGAACCTATTATTGGAGGATTTACAAGATCATTTTCAGAGAAAAATATAGAATGGATAAAGCCTGTTATGTTTTCTGCTGGAATAGGAAGTATAAATAGATATAATTTAAAAAAAAAAAATCCAAAAGAAAATATGTATGTTGTAAGAATAGGAGGACCGGCATATAAAATAGGATTAGGGGGTGGTTTTTCATCTAGTTTAACACAAGATGGATCAAGAAATGAATTTGATTTATCAGCTGTTCAACGTGGTGATCCACAGATGTGTAATAAATTAAATAGAGTTATTACAATATGTAGTGAGATGGAAGATAATCCTATTTTAAGTATTCATGATCAAGGCGCAGGTGGATTAGCAAATGTTGTAAAAGAAATTGTATATCCAAAAGGAGCAACTATATATTTAGACAATGTTACACTAGGTGATACAACAATGAAACCATTGGATATTTGGTGTTCAGAATTCCAAGAGTCAGATGTTTTATTGGTAAATAATATAAAAATTTTAGAAAAAATATGTAAAAGGGAAAATATTTGCTGTGATATATTAGGTAATGTAAATGATAGTAAAAAAATTAAAGTTTATTTTAACGATGAACTTTTAATTGATTTACCTTTAAAAGAAATATTAGAACCTAATATACAAAAAACATATCATTTAACAAAATTTAAATATCCTCAACAATATGATAATAATTTTAAAATAGACACATCTATTGAGACATGTTTAGAAAAAGTGTTAGGATCTATTGATGTTGGATCAAAAAGATTCTTAGTAAATAAAGTTGATAGAAGTGTTGGAGGCCAAATAGTTCAACAACAATGTGTAGGTCCTTTTCATACTCCTATATCAAACTATTCATTAACAGCACTTGGATATTTTGATACTTTAGGTATAGTGACTTCTATAGGTGAAAGACCAATATTAGGTTTAACTGATCCTATAGCACAAGCATCATTATCTATAGGAGAAATGATTACAAATATAATGGGTGTTTATATTGGAAGTATAGAAAAAATAAAATGTTCAGCAAATTGGATGTGGCCTTTAAATGATACATATGAAATGGGAAAAATGTATGAAGTAGTGAATGAATTATGTAGTGGATTAAAAAAATTAGGTATAGGTATTGATGGTGGAAAAGATAGTTTATCTATGTCTATAAAAAATAATAAAAACACAATAAAATCTCCAGGTCAATTAGTTATAACTGGTTATGCGAGTGTTCCTTTTATTAATAAAAGAGTTACACCTAATTTTAAAAAAACAAATAGCGCTATACTTTTAATTAAACCTAGTGATGAACATCGGTTAGGAAGAAGTATTTTTTCACGTGTATGTTTAGAAAATAATAGTAAATTACAATGTCCTAGATTAAGTGATTATGATACATTATTAAATATTTTTTATATTATACAAAAAAACATATATTATAATAAAATATTAGCATTACATGATATAAGTGATGGAGGTTTAATTACTACATTATGTGAAATGGCTATAAGTAGTAAAATTGGATTTAATTTAGTAAATAATGATAAAAACATATACAATTTTTTATTTAATGAAGAAATAGGAATAGTATGTGAAATCGAAGAAAAATATGTTAAATCTGTATTAAATGATCTAGATAAATATAATATTAATTCAAAAATCATAGGATATACAACCATACAACCTATTATTAGTATTTTTAAAAATGATGATATAGTAGAAAAAATTGATTTATTCACTATTTCTAAATATTGGGAATATCCTTCATTACAATTAGAAAAATATCAATCTAATATATTAGATACAGAAATATCAAAATTAATAAAACCAATATATTATTTACCAACTGATGTTAATAATTTTTGTAATAAATACTACAATAAATTTATATATAATTTTGAAACTTTTCAATTTAAAAAAAAGCATAATATAAAAGTTCTTATATTACGAGATGATGGAAGCAATGGTGATAAGGAAATGTGTGCTGTATTTAAATATATAGGATTTGATGTATTCAATATAAATATGAGTCATGTATTAAAAAATCCAAAAATGTTAAGAAAATTTATTGGTATTGTTTATGTTGGAGGTTTTAGTCATGGTGATGTTTTAGGTGCTGCTCATGGATGGTATTTGAGTATTAAAAATAATAAAGAATTAAATGATGAATTAAATGTATTTATGAATAGATATAATACATTTAGTTTAGGTGTATGTAATGGGTGTCAATTAATGGTAAAACGAAACATTTTTGGACACAGATTAAAAATTGTAGAAAATGATTCTAAAAGATTTGAATCTCGTTTTTCAACAGTTAAAATTGTAAATTCAAATAATATTTTTTTTAAAAATATGGAAAATATGTCTTTTGGTATATGGGTTGCCCATGGAGAAGGAAAATTTATTAATACTGATTGTTTACATTATCCTGAAAAGGTACTTAAATATACACATCAATATACAACTGAAGATAAATTAAAATATCCATATAATCCAAATGGATCAGAGGAAGATTTGGCTGGAATTTGTTTTAATAAAAGGCATTTAGCTATGATGCCACATCCAGAAAGATGTTTTATGAAATGGCAGTTACCATATTTAAGTAAATATAATAATATTGTAGAATCACCATGGTTAATGATGTTTAAAAATATATATCATTGGTGTTCAACCAATCATATACGTTATAATTATTAAAACATTCAGAACAAATGACCTGTAATTTTAATGATGTTCTTGAATTAATAAAATAACGTTTAATTTAAAATTATTTAAATACATATTATAATGATTTGTAAAGAAGAATGTGATGAACTTATATGTGAGTTAAAAAAATGTGATAAAAAAACACCTAAATTTTCATTAAATGGTATTATTAAATTATGTAAAGTTGTAGATATATATGATGGTGATTCATGTCGGGTAGTATTTAAAAATAATAATATTTTAAATAAATGGAATATCAGGATGAATGGTTATGATTCACCAGAAATAAGACCTTCTAAAAAATTAGAAAATCGTGATGAAATAAAAAAAAAAGCAATTGAAGCAAAAAACTATTTAAAATCATTAATTATGAATGATGATCAACTGGTATACTTAAAATGTGGAGGATTTGATAAATATGGACGTCTTCTAGGAGATATTTATATTAATAAAACTGATACCGAATCAGTTAACGATCTAATGATTAAAAATAATTATGCTTATGAGTATCATGGTGGAACTAAAAAAAAAATTTAATTTGATTAACTATTTGGAATAAAAATAATAATAATATTTTCAGTCATTTTATCATATTTTGGAATAGTTAATTTATTATAAATCCTCCATCCTTTAGATCTTGTTTCTCTAAAATAAATGGAATTTTCTGAATGAGATGAGACTACTTCTAACGCATCATATTCTTTATCTCCTTTACCCCACCATTGTGTAACTTTAACATCTATTTCTTTATTAAATATTACAATTTTGCCAAATTTAGGTTTACTATCTTTAGTATACATTCAAATTATTCATTTTATTATTTTTAAGTCTTTTTTAAAAATCTGTTGTTTGTGTACTATTATATCTTAAATAATTAAGAGATTGTTCTATATCTTCTTCATCATCTAGTGAAGAAGAAGATTCATCTTCAATATCTATATATTCTCCGGTTTTTTCATCAATATTACCATACAAATTATTGTGTATTATTCTTGGTTGTTGTCTATAATGATAAAAATTATTTAAATGATCTTGATTATCATTTGGTTGATCTCTTATTTTATTTTTTGTTTTATGACAATATAAAAATATCATAGCAACTATAGAAAATAAAAATATCACACCAGCAATGATTATAACTAAAATTTTATAAATAGAATCTAATTTATAAACATCATTATCTTGTGTAGTGTTAGTTATGCTCGTTGTACTACTTGTTGTGTTAGTTGTGTTAGTTATGCTCGTTGTACTACTTGTAGTGGTTGTAGAGGAATTCGTTGTGATCGTTGAATAATTCGTTGGGTTCTTCGTATTCAAACAAAAATTATAATCATTTAAAATACTATTGATAGGCATATTATTGCAAGATAAACTATGATGATGAAATTCATCTAAAATATATGTATTATTTAGTTGATATGTTCCTATTTTTATTAATATGTTATTTAAATCATTTGAATTAAATGGGTATGTTTCTAATAATGTATGAAAATCTTCATCATTAAGATTATTACCATCTGTTATTAATATTATAAATATTTGCTTAGTATAATTATGTAAATCATATAAATCAATTATTTTATCAAATCCTGTATCAATAGATGTGGGAGCACCATATTTGAAATCATAATATTTCATTTTATTATAAACATAACTATTATTATTAGAAAAACTATAATCTTTTATACCTCTATAATTATATTGGACTGAAGCATAACTTATATCACATTCTCTCAATTCATAAACTAAATTACTAGTAAAATTTTGTATTAATTGATTATATTTACAATGTTCTGTATTTA
>Ga0209634_1001297_pt1 | contig 18379 bp, 10 predicted proteins | sample LinPmetageLP40_FD_184043 | JGI IMG/M metagenome (GOLD analysis project Ga0209634, IMG submission 184043) | Marine viral communities from the Pacific Ocean - LP-40 (SPAdes) (version 2) | ecosystem: Environmental > Aquatic > Marine > Oceanic | place: Pacific Ocean | collected 2010-08-26 | reverse complement strand
TACATTATTCTAAACTCAAGACTTGAGTATTCAGAAGGTAGTGGTGACTTCCCAACAGATAATGATTTCAGACAAATTGGTGTTATTGTTAATCCAACAGACTCAGGTGGTAACACACTTTGTTCTGCAACAACAAGAACAGCTTATAAGAAAATGGAGTTCGTTTCATCTGGATTCTCAGCTCCTACAGTAGATACAATTATTCGTAATGCATCTACAGAAGTAGTCGGATCAGCAGTAGGTATTGTAGTGTCAGTAGATACAACAAATAGAATTATTTCTTACTTACCTTATCCTAATGAATCAAACAACTTTGTAGATTTTGCTAATGGTAATACTATAACCTCAGCAACTAATACAGCACACGGTACATTGAAAGCATCTTCGGCTCTTACAGCAGAAGAAGTACAAAGATATTCTGGTGACATCATCTATCTAGAAAATAGACAAGCTGTCTCTAGAGCATCAGATCAGATTGAAGATATTAAACTTATAGTAGAAATGTAAGGGAACATAAATGGCACAGAATACAGATTTAAATGTATCGCCTTATTATGATGATTATGATGAAACTAAGAATTTTCACAAAATTCTATTTCGTCCATCTAATGCGATACAAGCAAGAGAACTAACTCAGTTACAGAGTATATTACAAAACCAAGTTGAAAGATTTGGTAATCATATATTTGATGAGGGAGCTCTTGTTATGGGTGGTACTATAACAGTAAATACATTGTATGACGCTGTTAAAGTTAATGCAGCTAATCCGGGTTCGGGTACAGCAACTGCTGAAACTTATCGAGTAGCATCCGAAGGAAAATTTTTCCAAGGTCAAACTTCTGGTGTCGTAGCTAAAGTAATCAATTCAAGTGCAGCTACAACAGGTGGTGATCCTCTTACATTATACATAACTTATGTAAAGGCTAATGCCGATTCTTCAACAACAACTTATTCTTCATTTTTAGATAATGAAGAACTACATGAAGTTACTGTAAATGCAGCTGGTGCATACAGTAGTGCATCAAACAATAATGAGTTTAAAACTATTCTTCCTAGTCAAGTAGCGGGACATGATTCCTCTACTGCAGTAGGATCTGCCGCAACAGTTAGAGGTGGTATATTTTATACAAGAGGTTTCTTTGTCAGATGTGATGAACAAACAATTTTATTAGACAAGTATACAAATACACCTACATACAGAATAGGATTACAACTTACTGAAAGTTTACAGTCTTCTACCGATGATACCAGTTTATTAGATAATGCTTCAGGTACTTCTAACGAGAATGCACCAGGTGCTAATCGATTAAAGATTGACCTAACATTAATTAATAAAACAATTGGTACTCAGGACATTGATAATTTCATTGAGTTATCAAGAGTAGAAGAAGGTACTATTACTAAACAAGTAGCTATTACAGCTTACAATACATTAGAAAGAACTCTTGCAAGAAGAACTTTTGATGAGAGTGGTGATTACATTGTAAAACCATTCAATATAGAACTAAGAGAACATTTTAACGATACATTGAATAATGGTGTGTATCTTTCATCTAACACATCTATACCAGGTGATAAAACTAAAATGGTAGCAACTGTTTCTCCCGGTAAAGGTTATGTTAAAGGATTCGAAGTTAATAAACAATCTGAATCATTAATAACATTAAATAAAGCTAGAGAAGAAGCTGATGCAGGAGCGTTAGCTGTACCATTTGAAATAGGGAACTTTTTTAATTTAGATAATGTATTTGGTCAACCAGAATTTGGTACAGGAGTTTCAACTATTACACCATTTGGTTTAATATCATTAAGAGATACTGCAAAAGCTAATGTAGAAGGTGCAGACGGTACTGAAATAGGACAAGCTAGAGTTAGATATTTTAATAACATATCAAAAACAGTAAGTGGTGGTTTACATACAACCGCTTCATTGTTTAGAATACATTTATTTGATATTCGTATGTACACAAAACTTACTGTAGCTGACACAAGTCACGCATACACAGCTGGCCAGAGAATTAAAGGATCAATTTCAGGAGCTAAAGCAACAATTGCTGTAAGTTCAGCACATGGTGCTACTACAGTTTTTGTAATGGATGTAGAAGGTACATTCACTAATGATGATGTAATTAGACTAGAACACGAATCAAGTGGTGGTAAAGCTGTATCGGCTATCAGAGCATTTTCTTCTGATAGAGTTAGACAAGTTTATCAAACATCAAGAACAAGTGGTTCAGCTGTCTTTGCCGCAAATACAATATTGACAGACAATCAGTTTGTACCAACAGGTATAATAAAAACTGTAAATAACGGTACAGCAGTTGTAGGAACAAATACTAAATTTACTCAAGAATTAAAAGAAGGTGATGTGTTAATAGCATCAACAGGAGTATTAGAAGGTGTAATTGCCTCAGTTACTTCTGATACAGCAGCAGTCTTAGCTGCCAACGGTGCGAATGGGTCCACCGGTAAAATGCTTAGACAAAGAGCATCTTTACAACAACAAGAAAAAACAGTATCAGTAATGCCTACACCGAAGAACTTTGTTTCTTCTGTAACACCTAATAATGTTGTAATAAGAAAACAAGCAACACTTCAATTAGCTGGAGATGGTGCTACACTTTCGGGGGCAACTGGTGAAACATTAGTAGCAGAAGATGATAATGACTACATGGTCAGTATCATGGAAGCTGAGGGTACAGAATCAAATCCGGAAGATAATGATGAAGGTGGAGTAGTTGATATTGCGGGTACAGGTAGTTCAGCTGAAAACTTTATGGTAGCAAATTTATCATCTGGAGGTGGTCTCGCTTTTCTATCTGCTAACAGTACACCATTAGGAGCAGATGGTGATGATGCAGGTATATTAAAAATTATTTTTGCAGCAACTAAAGATGTATCGAGTGCTAATTCAGCTAAAACAATAAGAAGATCAAGAGGGGTTAACATAACAACAACTGCAACTGCGGCTTCAGGAAGTTCGGCGTCAGGAGAAGTTTACGGTACAAATATTAATGATGAAATTATAACATTAGGTGTACCAGATGTCTATGCTTTAAGAGCAGTATTTGAATCAAATGATACAACAGTTCCTCTACCACCAAAGTTAACAGTTGGTTCTGGCTTTGCTGGTAATCCTGGAGATAGAATTACAGGTTCTGTTTCAGGAGCAGTCGGTAAAATTATTCAAGTAACAGGAACATCAATATTCTTTTATTATGTTAGTAAAACATTATTTACAACAAGTGATACTATCACAAATGAAACTTCAACAAATACATCTACTAACAGTAGAGTATGTAGTGCAGTAACAATCGATTCAAAAGATATTACTGGTAATTGGTTATTAGACGATGGTCAAAGAGATGGGTACTATGGTTTAGCTTCTATTAAAAGAAAAGCAGGAGTTCCAACTCCAGCTGGTAAACTTCTAGTCATCTTTGATTATTTTACAGCAGGTGCAGGAAACTTCTTTACAGTTAATTCATATTCAGATTTAGAATTTGAAAATATACCTGTTTACAGTCCGAATATTGTAGATCCTAATGGTCTAGAACCAGATGGTGAAATAGAACTTTCAGATGCTATAGACTTTAGGTCTTATGTACATTCATTACATGATGTATCGTCAGCTTTGAATCCAGCAGCTGCAACAGATGTTTCAAGTATAACAGCACAACCATTTGCATACGGTTCAGAAGAGTTTACAAGTTCAAGAGCTGTAACTTTTGATCTACCTAAAAGTGGACAATCATTATTAACATCAGCAATGAAACATTTTCTACCAAGAATAGATAAGATATCATTAAGTTCAGACGGCGACTTTATAGTCTCACAAGGACAACATGCTGATGAACCTGCAGCTCCAACTACACCAAGTAATTCAATATTACTACACACAGCTTATATACCAGCTTACACAGCAGATATATCTAAAGTAAGTATTCAGTCTCAAGATCATAAACGATTTACAATGAAAGATATTGGTAGAATACAAGGTCGTGTTAAGAATTTAGAACGAGTAACAGCGTTAAACTCATTAGAACAAGAAACAAATTTATCACAAATTCAAGATGCCGATGGTCTAGATAGATTTAAATCAGGATTTATGACTGATAACTTTAGAGGTCATAAAACAGGAGATGTATTTCACCCAGATTATAAAATAGCAGTAGACAGAACAACAGGTACTTTGAGACCACAACATAATTCTAAATTTGTAGATATAACATTGAACACAGGTGCATCATCTGGTTATGTTCAGACAGGTGATTTGGTTACTTTACCATTCACAGAAGTACCTTATGTCACAATAGACAAAGCATCAACAACAGAATTTGTTAATCCATATGATGTTGTATTATTTAATGGTACAGTTGAACTTAATCCTTCTAGAGATTTATGGTTTGATACAGAAAGATTACCTGCAGTTAGAAGATCAGTCGAAGGAGATTTTGATACTATATTAGCTGGTGTAGAAAACTCACTAGGTACTATATGGAATAATTGGCAGTCTGATTGGGTAGGTGAACCTGTAACAACAGTAGAAGAACCGACTAACAGAACGGTTACTTCACCAACACCGAGAAGAGCAGTTAGAGCAGCAGCTCCTGGTGCATCAAGAAGATCAGTAAGATTAGTGGAGCAAAGATAATGAACGGACCATTTAATATAGAGATACCATTAGCATTTAACTTTGCAAACCAAGCGAGACAGATTCGTTCTGGTGTCACTACATCAGTTGTAGAAGAATTTTCAGAAACAAGAGCTGATAGAATTGTGTCAACTAATATTGCTCAATCAATGAGAGCTAGAGATATAGTTGTAACTGGTAGTAACTTTAAACCAAACACACCATACTTTGCATTCTTTGATGGGATAGATGTTAATATACACATGACACCGACATCTTCTGTCTATGGTATGGGATCAGCAACAACAAAAGGAACAGCTTTAAGATCAGATAATTTAGGTGTTATTTCAGCAACATTTTCAATACCGAATACAGATGAATTAAGTTTCACTACAGGCACTAAAACATTAAAACTAACAACTAGTTCAACAGGTGCGGCTTCTGTTTCTGAAGGTCAGGCACAGTATGCAGCTAATGGTGAAATAAGAGTAATACAAGAAGAAATTACTTCTACTAGAAATGGTAGAGTAGTCGTTGACGAACTAGCAGAAACAAGACAAGAAGTTAGATGGACCGATCCTCTAGCACAATCATTTTTAGTTGATAGAAAAGGAGGTATCTTTGTATCTTCAATAGAAGCATATTTTGGTGCTAAAGATACATCATTACCAGTATCAATACAAATTAGACACATGGAAAACGGTTTTCCTACTCAGAAGATTGTACCATTCGGAGAAAAATCATTATCTCCAGCATCAGTTAACATTTCATCAGATGCAACAGTCGCTACTAAGTTCTCATTTCCGTCACCAGTATTCTTAGAATCAGGTAGAGAATATTGTGCAGTAGTCATGACAAACTCAAATGTATACACATGTTGGGTGTCAGAGATGGGACAAAAAGATATAAAAACAAATGACTTCATTGATCAACAACCCTACGCAGGTTCTTTATTCAAGTCACAAAATAATTCAACATGGACTACTGATCAATTAAAAGATTTAAAAATGATTATCAATAGATGTAAATTTACAACAGGTACAGCAGCTAATGTCGTATTTGAAAATGGTAGTTATGGAGTAGAAAATTTACAAGTTAACCCGATACAAACAATTAGTGGTACTAAATGTTTTAGAGTTAGTCATTATTCACATGGTAACTATGATGAGAGTAGATCAAATATTACAATAGCTGGAGTCACAGGTGACAGAACAGGTTCAGTATTTGCTTTTGCTGATGATACAATAACCAGAGGTGGTTCAGGAAACATGACAGCTGATGCTCAAACATTATCACAGACAAGTACATCAGGTTCGGGTACAGGACTAACAGCAACGATAACTACAAGTACAACTGCATCAACAAGTATTGTAGTTTTAAATCCTGGACAAGGATATGCCGCAACGGATACAGTCGTATTTACAAAAGATAGTAAAACATTAACATTTACAATAGATGTTGTTAAAGAAACATTGGGTGGTATACCTATTGAGTATATTAATAGAACTCATGTTGCAGGTACTTCTGATGCTAAATCTACATCAGGTGCTAAAATATTAGCCGATATGGATTCATATTTGATAACAATACCTGATTCAGTATGGCCGACAAGAACAAACGAAGATGATAACGATCCTAATTGTCAAGTAGCATTTGAAAGTGCTGTTGGTGGTGGTTCAAATGTAACTGCTACAGCTAATGTTTATTATGATACATTACACACAACAGTTCCTAGTATTGAATTACCGAATACTACAATTACAACAAGTTTCTTAGGTACATCAGCAACTCAACCAATCGTATTATCAAGTCCTACAGCTTCATTTACTAAAGATAGTGTTTCAAGTACAATTACTTTAAATGATAATAATAATTTACCAACATCTAAAATTATTGCGTCAACTATTAATGAAACTAATGAGATGGGTGGTAATAAAAGTTTTCAATTATCAACACAACTAAGTTCAACTCAAGATAATGTATCACCGGTGTTAGATATAGATTCATTAGGTGTAATCGCAGTTCAAAATAGAATTAATAATGTTGATGCTATAGGTGACGTATCTCAAGCTACTGCAGCGAACTTTGCTAGTGATACTAACTTTGTAGCGAATGCATTTATAAGTTCAACAGAAGCTAGAGGTGATTCAAACTCAGCTGTCTATATTTCTAAGAAAGTAACATTATCAAATCCAGCTAATGCTATTCATGTAATGTTTGATGGTTACAGAGCTCATGATTTAAATGGTACAGCATCAGAAATTCAAATATACTTTAAAACATTAGGTCCTGACACAAATCTTCAATTCCAAGATGCTGGTTGGACACTTGCAACAATAAAAACAGATGTTCCTGCTGATGCAGCTGACTTTAAAGAATATCTATACGAGATTGAAAACTTAGAAGACTTTAACACATTCTCTATTAAAATAGTTTTACAATCAGACAATAGTGCTAATGTTCCTTTACTTGAGAACTTTAGAGCGATAGCATTGAGTACATAATGAGTCATATTAAAGTAGAAGGAAATCAGAATTTATTTAGAGATGAAGAATCATTTGCTATAATTAACAAAGACACTAAAGCATTAACTAGAGCGAGAATGGTTAAAGAAAGAATTAAGACTCAAGATAGTGAGATAAATACACTTAAAGAAGAAGTAAATGAGATGAAAAACATCTTATTACAAATTAATGAGAGATTAAAATGGCAAGAACAGTAGACACAAGTTCAACTTTTGAGAACTGGAGACAAAACTATAATGATCTAGCAACAGATGTTGGAGCGTTAGGTAATCTTACAACAGGTGATAAGACAAGTATAGTTAATGCAGTTAATTACATCATGGATCAGTATTTCTTTTTTCAAGATTTCGATTTCGATGGTTCAGACGGAGCAACTTCAAATACAGTTTTCTCAGGTAATGACAACGCAGGTAATGCATTAGCTTACTCTGCAGGTAAACTTTTAGTATTTAAAAATGGTACTCTACTTAGAAATGGTACAGATTATACGGCAGTAAATGGTACATCAATAACATTAGGGTCAAGTGCTTCTAATAGTGATGTTATTCGTGTATCTGTATTCACAGGTTCATACGAGAGTGTCGGATCAGCTAGTAGTTCATCAGCTGGTCAGTTTGTATTAGCTGGAGGTGTTTTACATAATAAAAACACAGGTGGTATTGTACTCAATGCTGACTCATCAATCACAACAAACGTAGATACTGCAGAAACAATTCAACTAGCAGGAAATACTTTTGCTGTTGGAGATTTATCAATCAAGTCTCTTGGTGGTACAAGAAATGAATTAAGATTACTAGATAGTGATAATTCGAATTATATTGCTCTTAAATCACCTGCTACAGTAAGTTCAAACTTGGCGTTTACATTACCAGCTGCAGATGGTTCAAACGGGCAATTTCTAAAGACAGATGGAAGTGGTAACTTCTCATTTGCTACAGTATCAAGTACAGCACCAGACATTAATGTAACAGCAAACAACTCAGCTAACGAAACAGTATTTTTAACATTCGTAGACGGAGCAACAGGTACACAAGGATTAGAATCAGACACAGGATTAACTTATAATCCTAGTTCAGGTGTTTTAACTTCAACAACATTCGTAGGTGCTTTAACAGGTAACGCTTCAACAGCTACAACACTAGCGACTAATAGAAACTTCTCAATCACAGGTGATGTTACAGCTTCAGCAGTAGCGTTCAACGGTTCAGGTGTCGTAACTTTAAGTGCTACACTAGATGATAATACAGTTGACTCAGCAGAACTCGTTGATGGTAGTATCGACACTAGTCATATAGCAGATAGTCAAGTTACATTAGGGAAGATGGCATCTAATTCTGTAAACGCTTCTAAGATTGTTGACAATTCAGTAGGAGCTGCAGAACTAAATGTATCTGGTAATGGTCCTTCAGGATATGTATTAAAATCAGACGGTGACGGTAGTTTCACATGGGTAGTAGCTCAATCAGGTCCAACTGGACCAACGGGACCTACAGGACCAACGGGACCTACAGGACCAGACGGAGATGATGGGTCGAACGGATCCACGGGACCAACTGGACCAACTGGACCAACAGGACCTTCGGGAAGTAATGGAAGTAACGGTAGTGCTGGACCAACAGGACCAGACGGACCAACAGGACCAGACGGACCAACAGGACCAACCGGTGGAGCGGGTCCAACAGGACCAGCTGGAGGTTTCTCAACAAACTCAAATGCACAAGTTAACCAATTAGGTGTCGGAACAGCAGCTGCTGGACCAAACGGACTTATTAGAGCAACTAATGATGTTGTAGCTTTCTATAGTTCAGACGAAAGATTAAAAGATAATATACAACTTATTCCTGATGCTTTACAGAAAGTAGAACAATTAAGAGGTGTTATGTTTGATTGGAATGATAAACAAGATGTATACGAAGGACACGACACAGGTATTATCGCTCAAGATGTACAGAAAGTATTACCAGAAATCATAGACGAAAGAGAAGACGGTTACTTAGCTGTCAAGTATGAAAAGATGATTGGATTACTAATCGAATCGATAAAAGAATTAAAAACAGAATTGGACGAGTTAAAATCGTCTAAGATATAAATAGTAGAAAGAGACATGGCAGCAGTATCAAATTTATACATTGATCAAGGAGCAGATTTCTCCACAACAATCAGTTTGACTGATTCAAATGGACAAATTCTTAGTCTAACAGGGTATAGTGCAGTCGGACAAATAAGAAAAACATATGGTTCTAGTTCAGTTGCAGCTACATTTGGTACAGCGTTAACAGCGGCGACAGGTCAAATAACATTGACTTTAGCTGATACGGTAACAGCAGCTATAGATAGTGGGAGATATGTGTATGATGTTTTGATTACAGATTCTTCTGGAGATAAAACAAGAATATTGGAAGGACAAGCAACAGTAACACCAAGCGTAAGTAGATAAAAATGGCGAATATTACAGTAAAAGTTAATCCAGTAACAACAAATAAAGTTAAACAAGTGGCTATCGGACAAGTAGCTGCAGAAAATTTTGAGTTGAATGATTTAAAGAATGTAGACACGACAACAGTTACTGCAAGTGATGGTGACACAATCGTATTTGATGCAACTACTCAAAAATTCGAGGCATCGTCAGGTATTGACGGTGGTTTTTATGGGTCATAAAGGGTAAATAAATGTCAACAATTATTCAGATAAAAAGAAATTCGGGTACTACTGCTCCAGCGACTAGTGATTTAGTTGTAGGAGAAATGGCGTACGCTTATGACGCATCTAACGATGGAGTCGGTGGTAAATTATATATAGAAGCTGTTAATAGTTCATCAGCTGCTCAGATACATATAATCGGTGGTAAATACTACACAGATTTATTAGACCATACAGCTGGTACAGTTACAGCATCAAGTGCCTTATTAGTTGACGCAAACAAAAAATTAAACGAACTACTAGTAGATAATATTACAGTTAATGGTAATGATGTATCGTCTACAGATTCAAACGGTAATATAACACTTACACCAAACGGAACAGGTAGTGTTATCATTAATAAAAATGACGGGTTTAGATTACCAGTCGGTAATACATCTCAAAGATTAGCTTCACCAGCATCAGGACAAATCAGATATAACTCTCAGATAGCAGCATTCGAAGGATATGCAGCATCCTCATGGGGAACATTAGGTGGAGTTATTGATGTTGACCAAGACACAAAGATTACAGCAGAATCCGCAGCAGGAGAAGACGAAGATGTCTTAACATTCTCAGCTGGTGGTACAGCAATGGCTACATTCGATGCAAACTCAGCAGACTTTGCTTCAGGTACAGTAGTCAATGTAACAAATCAATTAAATGTAGATAACATAAGAATAGACGCGAATGCTATTACATCTACAAACTCTAATGGTGATATTACTATATCTCCTAATGGTACAGGTAATGTATCAATCGGTTCAGATAGTTTATTAATCGAATCGGCAGCTAACGAATCAGCAACTCTAGGAGTCTATGCGGGTGAAGCTGCAGCTGCTCTAGTTGTTTTATCAGCTGATGATGGAGATGATAACGGAGATGATTGGACATTTACATCTAATACAAATAACACATTAACAATAGCTAATGATATTTCAGGTTCAGCTGTAAGTCAAATAGTATTAACACCTCATGCGACAGTAGCAAGTTCAACAACAGCTATCGTTGGTAAATTAACAGTAGCAGGAACAACAGCGTTCTCAGGTGCTGTGAACATGGGATCTCAAGCAACTACAAATGTTAATATAGATTCTGGTGCAATAGATGCAGTTACAATCGGTACTAACTCAGTAGTCACAGATTTAAGAGTTGACAATTTAAAATTAGACGGTAATACAATATCTTCAACAGATTCTGGTGGTAATGTTATAATAGCACCTAATGGAACTGGAAATGTAGTTCTTAATACAGATACACTTTCAATCTCAGCTACAGAAGGTGAAGGTTCAACACTTCTTTTCCAAACAGACGAAGGTGATGATAACGGTGACGATTGGACAATTACTAATACTACAGCTAATAAACTTACTTTCAATAATGATATCTCTGGTTCAGTAGTAGAACTAATGTCATTAACACCTCATGCGACAGCAGCTTCATCAACAGCAGCGTTTGCTGGCCATGTTACTATAGCTGGTGACTTAACAATTACAGGTGCTACAACAACAGCGTCATCAACAAATACAACAATAACAGATAAGTTAATCGAACTAGGTAACGGAGCTTCGGGTTCAGCATCAGGTGATGTTGGTCTTGTTCTTGAAAGAGGAAATGATGCTAATGTATTTATCGGTTGGGATGAATCAATCGATGCGTTAGTAGTAGGAACAGGTACATTTACAGGTACTACAACAGGTGATTTATCACATACACTAGCAGCGGCTAAGTTCGGTTCATTAACATTAACAACTGATCTTGCAGTAGCAGACGGTGGTACAGGTGTTTCGACATTTACTGATAACGGTATTCTCTATGGTGATGGTGGAAATGCCTTAGATGTAACAGCAGCTCCCGGGTCTTCACCAGAAACTACATCATTCCAAATCTTGACAGCAAATTCAAGTGGCGTTCCTAAATGGACTACTTCTATTGACGGTGGTACTTACTAACTGTTATAAATAGTTGAAAGGGTTATATAACCCACAGTAATTATAGAAAGACTCTATATAGAGTTAACTGAACATAGTCTAAATAGGCGGAAATAATGGCAACAAATATCGTATTAAAACGCTCTGCAACAAGTGGAGCAGTACCAGGTACATCAGATTTAGCATTAGGAGAAATAGCTCTTAATACTTTTGACGGAAAGATGTACATGAAGAAGACCGTTTCAGGTACTTCAACAATCGTAGAATTAACCGGAAACAAAGCAGCAACTTCATCAGCTTTCGCTCATGATTCTTACAAGTATACAGCTGATGCTAATCAAACTACATTCACAGGCTCAGATGCTAATAGTCAAACATTATCATATAATAACGGACAGATTCAAGTATACTTAAATGGTATATTATTAGATGCAACAGATTTTACAGCTACTAATGGTACTAGTGTTGTATTAGCTTCAGGTGCATCAGCAAATGATATATTATACATTGTTTCTTTCAAAGGTACAAACCCCTTTGACTATTTTAAATATACAGCTACTAACGCTCAAACAAGTTTCTCAGGTGATGATGCTAATTCAGAAAGTTTATTATATACAGTAGGAAATATTGCTGTATATTTAAATGGTGTTCTTCTAGACGCAACAGATTTTACAGCATCAACAGGTACTAGTGTAGTACTAGCATCAGGAGCAACTACTAACGATATCCTTGTCATATATGCATATTTAGAAACAGGTCTAACTGATGTATCAGATGATACGACGCCTCAACTTAGTGGTGATTTAGACTTAAATGGTCACGATATTATCTCACTTTCAAATGCTGATATAGATATTATACCTCACGGAACAGGCAATGTCAATCTAGGTACAGACACTATTAAAGTCGGTACTAGTGGTGAAAATATTACAGTCACTACAAATGGTACTGGTGATATGACATTAAGTACTAATAGTGGTACTAACTCAGGTACAATCGTTATAGCCGACGGAGCTAATAATGATATCACACTTACACCAAATGGTACAGGTGATGTAATTATTGACGGATTGAAATATCCTCAAGCAGACGGATCAGCGGATCAAGTTTTAAAAACAGATGGTTCCGGTCAATTAGCATTTACAACAATCAGTTCAAACTCAATAGTAGATGCTGACGGTGATACTAAAATACAAGTAGAAGAAAGTTCAGATGAAGATACAATCAGATTTGATATCGCTGGTACTGAACAACTAGTATTAGCTGATGGTGTATTAAAACCGACAACAGACAATGATATAGACTTGGGTACATCAAGTTTAGAATTTAAGAATGCTTTCTTTGATGGGACAGTTACTACAGATGCTTTGGTGGTAGATACAGCTGATATTAATGGTGGTACAGTAGACGGTGCTACAATCGGTGCTAACTCAGCTTCATCAGGTGCCTTTACAACAGTTTCTACTACAAGTCATTTATCTATTGGTGGAAGTAATAACGAATTAAGATTCTATGAAGGATCAAACTATGTAGGTTTTGAAGCTCCAGCTTTATCAGCAGATAAAATTTGGGTTCTACCAGCTGCAGACGGTTCATCAGGACAATTTTTAAAGACAGATGGAAGTGGTAACTTCTCATTCGCAACAGCATCTTCAACAGTTACAGGATTAACAGACACAACAATATCTTCTGTTGCTGGTGGTGATATATTAAGATACAATGGATCAGCTTGGGTCAATACAGCACAAGCAAGTAATCCTTTTCTCAATACAATGACAGGAGATAATTCAGATACAACTTTAACATTATCACAAGCTCCTTTACACGAAAACGCTGTTCAAGTATTTTGGGACGGAGTATATCAGAATAAAGATACATGGGCTGTCAGTGGTTCTACTCTTACATTCTCAACAGCTCCACCAACAGGTGTTAAAGTAGAAGCCGTTACAAATGGTGAAGTAAATATTCTATATGGTAATGATGTAGCAGTATCTAAAATGACTGGTGATAATTCAGATACAACTTTGGCATTAGATGTTACACCTTCAAATGAAAATCATGTCAGTATATATTTTGATGGAGTATATCAAAGTAAAGATAACTATACATTAAGTGGGTCTACTATCACTTTCTCAACAGCACCTCCAACAGGTGTTTTAGTTGAAGCTGTATCTAATCAAGCAGTTTCGATCGGTACAGCAACAGGTATAGCATCATCAGCTTTAACAGGTCTTGCACAAGTAACAGCAGCAGACGCTGATCATGTATTAATATATGATGCGTCAGCGTCAGCTTTAAAGAAAGCATTAGTATCTGATCTAGTTCAGACTAGTGAAGAAATAGCTGATATTGTAGGTGCTATGGTATCTTCAAATACTGAATCAGGTATAACAGTAGCTTATCAAGACGCTGATAATACTTTAGACTTTACTATAGGAACACTTAATCAAAACACAACAGGTTCAGCTGCTACATTAACGACACCAAGAGCAATCAATGGTGTTAACTTTGATGGATCAGCCGCTGTTACAGTTACCGCTGCAGCAGGAACATTATCAGGTGACACATTAAAATCATCCGTTACAGCTTCTAGTTTAACTTCTTTAGGTACTCTAACGGCATTAACAGTAGACAACATAACCCTTAATGGGAATACATTAACAACTACAACTTCAGATTTTAATATAGATGCTACACATGCAATAGTTTTAGATGCGGACGATGGTGGTTATATCACTTTGAAAGATGGCGGTACATCCTATGGTGAATTTAATAAAGACGGCAATCATTTTTCTATAGCATCAAAAGTTCAAGATGGCAGTATTTTATTCAAAGGTAATGATGGTGGTAGTGCTATAACTGCTCTAAACCTTGACATTCAAAATGGTGGGTTTGGAACTTTTGCTAGCGGTATTAAAATAGATGGTGGTCAGTCTATATTTAAAAGTAATGGTGGTGGAACTGAGTTACCTCTAAAAGTAACTGATGCAAGTGATAATAGTGTTTTTGAAGTACAAGGTGGTGGTGCTGCTAAATTTCAATATGGTCCTATAGGCATTGGTACAGCTCCATCATCTCTTGCTAAATTATCTGTAGCAGAAACAGAAACTAGAGATGTACTAAATTTATTAAATACTAGAAATCCTAGTAGTTCTGCACCTTATATAGCTACATTCGCATTCAATTATCAACCTAATAATGGCACATCTTATTTCTTGGCTTGTAAAGATGATGCAGATGGCTCGCCAACTTCAAGATGTGTTATCCAATCAAATGGTGGTATAGCTAATTTTCAAAGCAACAACTCTAATTTATCAGATGAAAGATTAAAAACTGACATACAAGATGCCCCTAATGCTCTAGATGTAATAAACAATCTACAAGTTCGTACATTCAAATATCATGACCAAACTGACGAAAAAATACACACTGGTTTAATTGCTCAAGAAGCAGAAACAGTAGATATAAGTATAGTTAATCAAGATGGTTGGAAAGATGAACCACCTGAGGGAGAAGAACCTTATAAATCTATTTATAATACAGACTTGATGTTTAAGATGCTAAAGGCATTGCAAGAAGCAGATGCTAAAATAGAAGCATTAGAAACAAGAATATCTACATTGGAAGGATAATATGGCAAACACAAAAATAACCAATAGAGTTTTAGATACAACAGTCATTACTGGTCAGACAGCAGTTACAGCTGCCGATGGTGATTATGTATTAATCTCAGATGTTTCTGATTCAAATGCCCTAAAGAAAGTACTAGTATCAGACTTATTACAGACAAGTGAAGAAATATCTGATATTGTAGGAGCCATGTTCTCAAGTAATACTGAAACCGGCATTGCAGCTACATATCAAGACGCAGATAATACTATAGATTTAGTTATCGGTGATGATACTATTGTTAGTTCTATGTTAGATACTAATATAGACATTGCAGGAACACTAAATGGCGTAGGTATTTCTTCTGGAATTAGTAATTTTACAAGAAGTATTTTAATAAGTCAGGATGCGGGCACAGGAACTTTAAGTGCTGCAAACGATAATACAGGTTTTGGTTACGAAGTTTTTGATGACCTAACAAGTGGTGATGGTAATACTGCATTTGGTAAACAAGCATTAACAAAAATAACCACAGGACAAAGAAGTGTTGCTATAGGTTTCCAAGCAATGGATGCAGCAACAACTGGTGGTGATAGTGTTTGTGTAGGATATGAGGCTGGGAGTGCCATAGTTGATGTATTAGAAAATACACTTGTAGGTTATTACGCTGGTACTAAAACTGTTGCAGCTTACAATACTGCGGTTGGTGCTAGTGCTTTACAAGAAAACACTACAGGAACTAGAAATGTAGCAGTTGGAGCAAGGGCATTAGATGCTAACACTACTGCTAATGATAATGTCGCAATTGGTTATGATGCTTTAACTACTAACACCACAGGACATAGTAATGTAGCAGCAGGTAAAGATTCTCTTACTGCAAACACTACAGGAACACAAAACACCGCAGTAGGTAAAGGAGCATTAGATGCTAATACTACGGCAAGTAATAATGTTGCTGTCGGAATGGATGCTTTATTATTAAATACCACAGGAGAACAAAATGTTGCAGTAGGACAAAAAGCTTTAGAAGCTAATACAACAGCAAGTAATAATACTGCTGTAGGTCTTGTTGCTCTTACATTAAATACAACAGGAACACAGAATACCGCGATTGGAAAAGGAGCTTTATCTGCAAATACTACTGCTGATAATAATACAGCGGTTGGTTATCATGCCCTTGATTTAAACACTACAGGCACAAGAAATGTTGCAGTAGGAAGTTTAACTTTAGATGCTAATACAACTGCATCAGAAAACACCGCAGTAGGTTATGCAGCTCTTAGTGCAAATACTACGGGAGCAAATAATACTTCTGTGGGTAGAAGTGCTTTATCCAATAACACTACCGCAGCAAACAACACGGCAGTAGGTTATAATGCTTTAGGAGAAAACACTACAGGCTCACATAATGTAGCAGTGGGTTGGACAGCTTTAGATGCCAATACCACAGGAGCAACAAATACAGCACTCGGAGCAGAAGCTTTATCAGCAAACACCACAGGTGGAGACAATGTAGCAGTTGGTTTTGATGCACTAAGACAAGCAACTACTGGTTCAAGTAATGTCGCAGTAGGAAGGTCAGCACTAGATGCAAATACAACCGCATCAAACAACACAGCAGTTGGGCATTATGCTTTAGTAACAAACTCTACAGGACATTCTAATGTAGCAGTTGGATTTCAAGCTTTAAAATCACATACTGTAAACGACAGCGTAGCAGTAGGTTTTGAAGCTTTAGAAAATAGTTCTACAGGAGGTGCAAACACAGCTATAGGTTTTGGTGCTAGTAAGAACAACACAACTGGTGGCGGTAATGTTTCCGTTGGGTATCAAACAAATTTAGTTAACACTACAGGTGGTAATAATTGTGCTATGGGTGTTAATTCTAGGTCAGCAGGAACAGATGGCAGCAATAATACTTCTTTAGGTCATGCAGCTCACGAATATTTAACCACTGGAAGTGGCAATGTTGCAATAGGTGTTAATTCTGCCGATAATTTAGAAACAGGTAGTAATAATATTAATATTGGTAATACTGCTCGAACAAGTGCTGCTGGTGGAGCAAATCAAATATCAATGGGTACTGTAGTACAATGCGTAGGTGATAATAACTTTACCTTTGGTAATCAAGGTACAGATTCAAATATACAATTTGGTGCAAATTCAGTTACAGCGCCTTCTGATATAAGACTAAAAGAAGATATCCAAGACGAAACAATAGGTTTAGATTTCTTAAACGATTTAAGACCAGTAACTTTTATTTGGAAAAAAGAAAAAGATATACCAACAGAAATGAACGCTTACAAGGAAGACTCTGAAACTAGAACAATGAATGGTAAATACAATCATGGTTTTATTGCTCAAGAAGTTAAAGCAACTATAGAAAAACATGGTTTAAAAGAAGGCTTTGATATGTGGCAAGAAGATGAAGCAGATGGTCGACAAAGAGTTGCACCTTCAGCAGCAGTACCACTTATGATTAAAGCAATCCAAGAATTATCAACGAAAGTTGATGAATTACAACAACAACTAAACTCAAAGGAGTAAATAAAAATGGCAGTAACAAAAGACTTAACAAAAGCTACACCGTATGAAGATGCAAATAATAAAGTAGCTAAGTGGGAACTTGAATACACTTACGAAAACGATAGCGAAGGCGATGCAACTTATTACAAGTCTGTATTTAATAAAACTATTGAACAAGCAGATGCAGGTGGAAATGCTAACTTTACACTACAAGCTAAAGGAGATTTTTCTAAAGCTGACCTAGTAGCACTTTGTCCTGTTTCACATTGGGACACAGTATTTGCTAGTCAAGTAGATTCAGTTATTACTAATCCAGTAGTAAACCCAACAGCAGACGAATCGTTTAGCGTACCTAGTTAATTAAAGGAGGTTCTTAGATGGAACTATCATCTTATTTAATTTGGAACGCATTCATAACTCTGGTCCTTGCACCAGTGTTATACAGTATCAGAGAGAATGCTAAAGAAGCTAAACGC
>Ga0209634_1001296_pt1 | contig 18393 bp, 18 predicted proteins | sample LinPmetageLP40_FD_184043 | JGI IMG/M metagenome (GOLD analysis project Ga0209634, IMG submission 184043) | Marine viral communities from the Pacific Ocean - LP-40 (SPAdes) (version 2) | ecosystem: Environmental > Aquatic > Marine > Oceanic | place: Pacific Ocean | collected 2010-08-26 | reverse complement strand
AAAAGAAGTTGATGAACAACTTAGAAAAAAAGAACTTGTAAAAGAAGTTAAAGAACATCTTGAAAAAGGAAAACTTGTAAAAGAAGAAGTTGTATTAGTTGAAGTAACGTTATCAGATAATAAAGACAATCTTGGAAAAGAAGTTGATGAACAACTTAGAAAAAAAGAACTTGTAAAAGAAGTTAAAGAACATCTTGAAAAAGGAAAACTTGTAAAAGAAGAAGTTGTATTAGTTGAAGTAACGTTATCAGATAATAAAGACAATCTTGGAAAAGAAGTTGTATTAGTTGAAGTAACGTTATCAGATAATAAAGACGACCTTGAAACAATACCTGGAAAAGATAAATTAGTTAAAGTAACGTTGTCAGATAATAAAGAAGAACTTGTAAAAGCAGTTGAAACGGAACTTGGAACAAAAATAATTATGGATAGAATTGATAATTGTAAACAACTATATTTGGATTATTTTATAAAACTTCATGAATTAAACTTTATGTATGATTATCTTGTTCCTGAAAAGACAGAAGGTTACAAAGCCTATAACGATACAAATATAGTAAACGAATTAAAACAATTTGATGGCATTATTGAAAAAACATATTTAGATGATATTAATACAAAACTAAATGGTAAATCTAAAGAAGCTAAACTTGACTATTTTAAAGGCACAGATTTTGAAACAGACTTTAAAAACAATATAATAGTTGAAAAAAAAAATATAAAAGAAGACTGCGAAAAATTGTCGGATAAATATAAACAATTACATGACATATTTATGAAAATGAATGCTAAACTTAGTAGTAATCAATAGATAATGGATTTTTCTTTAAGGCTGCCACATTATAGTCTGCTGTGATTTCATTGTTTCTTTTTTCAGATAGTTGATATTTATTATTTACATCACCAATTGTATTAATTGATGGTATCATTTTTCTAGAATTACCTAATTGTTGGTATGTATTATAATTTTTGGGTTGTACTCGTTTTGTTGAAAATTCCCCGACATCATTAGATGATTGTTTAGCACCTTGTTTTGAATTTTTTCTATTAATTAATTTATTATTAATAGCATCTTTAGACTCATTTAACAAGGCATTGTATGCCGCACCATACAATGATTTTCCAGTACCACTTGAATTTATTATTCCAGAATAATATTTATTTGATGTAAATTGTTTTAATGTGGATGGTGCGTACATTTTGGTTGACAAATGTCCACCGCGTCTTATAATAGAAGATGATATACTTCCTGAATAGGCATTATTAGATGTAAATTGTTTTAATGTAGATGGAGCATAAAAATTTGCGGCTAAATAACCTTTACCATCACCTCTATTAAATGCTACATTACCACTATGTTTATTATAAATAGTGGTTTCTTTCATTGTTCGTTTTGCGTTAGCAAAATTATAATCCATTTGTTTTTTATTTCGTTCAACATCTATATTTCCGGCATGTTTATTATGTATCAATGTTTCTTTTAGTGTAGTTTTGGCGACATCATTTGGATCATATACTGTTAATTTTGTGGCCCCTTTGATTTGACTAGACATTGAATTAATTTCAGTAGTTTCTCGTATAGTGGTTCTAGCAATATCATTTGGATCATACACTGTTAATTTTTTTGGACCAGCATCTATATTACCATCATGTGTATTTATTTCGGTTGTTTCACGTATTGTAGTTTTAGCAACATCATTTGGATCATACACAGTTAATTTTTTTGGACCATCGATATTACCATCATGTGTATTTACTTCGGTTGTTTCCCGTATAGTGGTTCTAGCAATATCATTTGGATCATACACTGTTAATTTTTTTGGACCAGCATCTATATTACCATCATGTTTATTTATTTCGGTTGTTTCGCGAATGGTTGTTTTGGCAACATCATTTGGGTCATATGAAGTAAGTTTGTTTGGAATATCTGGAGCCATATAGCCATGAATATTTGGATTTCCTTCTATATTTTGTTTTTTTGTTCGTTTCATTTTATCTTGTAGTGGTGAAATAATAGCCTTAACGGCTTCTACGATATTTGTTATAATCATTTTATTTTGGGTTGTATCTCTTTCATTTGGTGCTAATTTTATAGAATCTTTTCCATAACTAGAAATATCAAAATCAGGTTCTACTTTTGATTTAAAATTTTCATTTGTATTTATAACCCATTGTCCACTACTATGTATACCACCTTTATTTAATGGTTTATTTATATTATTTTTAGTTGATTCGCTTTGTTTAGATTTTTTGTATGTTGATTTAATTTGGGTAGATCCAAACAATCCACCTTTTCCAAATGCTTTATGTTGTTCCTTTTGTACCTCTGAATATTGTAAATCAGTACGTTTTGCTTTATCTGTTGTAGATTTAGTATTAAGAACAGGATTTGTTGTTGTAAATTTTGTGGTTGTTGGTTTTGCTGGTGTTTTTGTTCTATTATCTACTATGGCATGACCTGTTACTTTTGGTAATGTATGTGATTTTTGTTGATTTGTTAATGACCTTAAACTATCTATATTTTTAGGTTTTATTAATTCATTTGTTTCAAATTGGTGAAATCCACCTTTTCCATTTATACCATAATTTTGACCTAATCCAGGTGCGACTTTTATTTGTTCAAATGGTAATTCAGTATTTCTATATTTAGATTTTATATATCTATCTTTTATAATAGAAGTATGATTTGGTTTTCCATTTATAAATGATAATTCTTTAGATGGTTTGAAAAAGGTTTTAGTTTCCTTTTTGTGAAAATTAAATTCGGAACGCCCAGTATGTATATCTAATTTATTTTGGTATGAATTTATTGACATATTTTGTTTATTTTTCTCTTTAACAAATGGTATAGCCCATATATTTGTATCACTATTATTAAATTCGTTTTTGCCAACGGTAGAACTTGATATAAAGTTTTCAACTGGTATAGATTGTCCAGTTAATGAACTTTTTATATTCTTATTTTTAGGACTCATATAATGTAATATTTCTTTATCTACTTTGTTATTTGTTGCGGTTTCAGATTTTTTTCTATTAATATATAAATCACGAGATTTCTGACTTTTAAGGAGATTTGAAAAATCTCTTGGTAATATTTGTTTACATTTAGTATCTAATTCATCAGCATATTTAGTTTCCAATTGTTTTATTTTATCTAAATTATTTTTTATATATGGATTATTTTCATTAATATCGGTGTTTTTAATTTTATCATTTTTCGACTGATTGTACATAGTTCCTAATCCAAATAAAAGTACTGCTAAATATATTTCGATCATTAAATATATATAATAAATTATTTTAAATTCTTTGAAATATACTTAAAAATAAATATGTATATAATTATAGTTATGACGATCAAAAATTATTCATATGAATATTTTTTTGAAGTTAAAAATAACAATACATTTGAAATAGATGATTCATTAAAAGAATCAATCGATAAAATAATAAAGATTATAGATAATAATTATGGAATATCATATCATGAAAAAAATAATAAAAATTACAAATACAAAAAACAAAAACATATAACATTACCAAATAATGTAATGGATCAATCAAAATGGAGACTCAAAAAGACAATTATAAATAAATCTATAAATTGTGATTTAGATAAATATAAATATGAAATAAATAGTTTACTAAATAAAATGTCTCCAAAAAATTTTGATATAATATCTGAAAAAATACTCGAATATTATGATAAAGAATTAACTAAAGATGATATTAATGAATTAATATTAAATTTTATTGATAGTATATTTACAAAAGCCGTAATGCAGCCTATTTATTGTCCATATTATGTTAAATTTTTGAATATGTTAGATAATAAATATAATATTTTAGAACTTATTAATGATAAATGTAACAAATATCATGAAATATTTGATAAAAAGATAGAACAAAAGGAAAATATGACAGATAAAGAATTATATGATAAATTTTGCGATGATAATCTAGAAAAAGTATTCAAAGCAGGCTATTCACAATTTATAGGAGAATTGTACAACAATAACATGATAGAAATTGATATAGTTAAAAATAATATTGATATTTTTCTGAATAATTTAGAAAAACTATCATTACAACAAGAAAAATTTGAAAATATAATAATTTGTATAACTAAATTAATAACAACAACTACTACAAAACTTAAAATTGAATATAACTACAAATCAGTTTATGATACAATACATAACCTATATAAATCTTATAATGATAACAAAAGATTGAAATTTAAACTATTAGATTTATGTGACTATATTGAAAAACTCATATAAAGAAATTATAATGAATTATTTAAATAATGGATGAAATATTTAAAGGTTATTTGAATGTTTTCAATAATAGACTGGATGATTTGATTAAAATTTCAATAGATGAACGGAATGTTAAAGGAAATGGTATATTATTTTTGAATTTTACTAATAAAGAAAAACTTGATGTGTTTTATATTAGTTTATATGATAAAGAAACAAAATGTATTAATGACAATTTTCCAAAACATTTGATAAATTATTTAATAGATAAAATAGGATCGACCCCACCAAGTGTTATATTTTTTAATTTATTTAATGATGAAACAAATATGAATCTAGAAATTGATTTAGAAAAAGATAGTGAATATACTAAATATTGTTTAGAAAAAACTAAGGATAAACAATAGAAAAATCATTTAATTCATTATTACTAATTTTATTTAGTAACATGTCATAGTCATATGGAATATCTTTATTTACATTATAAATATAGACTGTGGCTACTGGTTTTTGTAATCTAAATATTAAATTTAATAAGTATTTTATATATTTGTTAGAAACTATTATAATACTTTTTTTTAAATATTGATGTTTGAATTTTTTCAAACTTGAAATAAATTTAGTCATTTTATAACAATATTTCATATTTGGTATACCAACATTTACTGTATCAAATATAAATGTAAAATCTTTTTTATCATCATAAAGAAGAATCCATTTTTTTAGAAATTGTGTAAATTCTTCTTCATTTTCTATTTTTGTATTAAATTTTACAGAAACAATTGGAAAATTATTATAGTTAAAATTCGCCCACATTTATGTATTTAATATATTAAAGTTATTGATTTTAAACTATTACTTTAATAATTGTGTTAATTCATCATCAATATCATAATCAGATGGTTTATAAGGCATATTTTTAATATCTATAATTAATGTATTTATATTTTGATCAGTTTCTGTCATTTTTAGTTTTAATATTTTTTTATTGATTAATGCTTGTTTAAGTTCATCTGTTTTTAAATTATAATTATTTACATATTTATGCTTTTCGGTGTATAAAATATCATTAAATGATGTATTATTCTGTTTTTTAGGAGATTGTCTATAATCTTTCATAACTTGTTCTAAACGATATAGTGGAAATAATATATAGTATGACGGTGGTGGAAGGGTAGATGAAGACGTTAATGTATTAGATAAAATAGTATCACTAATAGTATCACCAATAGTATCAATAATATTATTTAGAGATGTCATTACTTATAAAGTGAGTATTAATTTTAAATAAAAATAAATAAAAGATATAAAAATGTACAAATTAATATTTTATTTATTATTATGAAATATGTCATTGGAAACTATATAACACAAATATTAAGTATAGTTTTCATTGATCTTTGATACATTTATAATTGTCTCATGAATCTTAAAATATAGTTATTACTTTCGTTAAATATGCCCAGAAGAATATGCCCACAAAGCATTTAGAGAACAAATCTAACACATTGTAACTAATATTTTTGCTTTCTTCATCTAAATTATATGACAATCCATAGCCAGCCCAAAATATTAAAAAGGCCCAAAATATAATTTTATTATCAAATATATTTTCTCCATGGATAAATGTAACATATAGTAAACCATACAATACTATAAATGCTATACTACCTATAAACCATCCCATTTTTTTACTTATTACTTTATTTTCACCCATATAACCAAATCCTAACATCACATAGTTCAATATCAATACAATAAGATAAAACCCAGCAGTTAATTTAGTTTTACTATTATACACAAATACTAAACATAATACTAGTAACATTACAGGTGTTGTAATAGCCCAATCAATGTATCGAGTTAAATTAATTTCTTTGTAATCTAATTCTTTATTATCTATTTTTTTCATAAATACAGTGTAAAAATATCCAGCGACTATTGAAATGACAGTTTCTAAATTTAAAATATGACGTATTTTTGGATCTGATGTTCTCATTGCTTCTATAAATGTTACTGTTGCGGTAGTTATCAAAAACGCATATGTAATATAAAATGTATTTCTAACTAAACGTTCTTTTAAAGGTTTGTTTGTATTCATTTATAATATAATATTATAAAATATATTTTTCAACATATTTCATTACTTTATAGTAAAAATATAACTTTGTAAAAATATTTTGATATTATATATTATGAATACTATATATTCAAGGTATATATTGAATAAATATTTTAGAAAATGTAATATTAATGGATTGCTAGAATGTAAAAATTATAATATATTGATTAAAAAAATAGTAAGTAAAAAACTAATTTCAAATATGACAGTATTTTTAAATTTCTTATTTAAAAATTATAATAAATTTACTATAACAAACAAAAAGATAAATAAAATTGACTATAAATATAGTAAAAAAGTATTAATACTTTTTTTAATAGTTAATAATCAATCATATGTATTTACAAATAATACAGAATACAATGAAATATTAATAGATATTGCAAATAAAATACATACTTTATTGAATAAAATTAATAATTTATCGAGTAATAGTGATTTAAATATAATGTATTTTATTAAATTGATTGATTTATTGAATGAATATATAACAAAATATAATATATGGTCCATATTAGACAAACGTATAAATACCTATATATTATTACAAATGAATTACAAAAATAATATAAGATTATTAGAACTCCCAAAAGAATCAAGATTATATACTACTTTAAAACAATCTATTGAAAATGATCAAAATGAACTATTTAAATCAGTATTATTCATGAAGGATAATAATGAAATAAACTTTTTTAATTATTATAAAGATAAATTAGAGTATAATTCTATTATAAATGAAAATTTATATTTTATTGACGTAAAATATAAATTATGTAACAAAAATCCAGATATGTTTATTTTTGTAGATTTAGTTGAAAAAACAAAGAAATATCTTAAAAACTGCGTACCAAATAGGGATGATCATCATTCCGAACTTAATGAACTATTAGATACTGAATTAATGACAACATATTTAAAAAATGATATATTAGACAATTCATATTTTTACAACATTATAAATATAATTATTGATAAAGTAAAAGAGTATCAATCTAAACAACATGATGAAACATTAGAATTATTTAGAAGTAAATGTGATGCTAAATTATCGTCACAAGAATTGTACAAAACATTTATACCAATGTTTTTTATGGAAATATTTAAAAGACTAAAAACAATAGGTAAAGAAAAAAATGAGTTTTTTCGGGTTATGAAAAATATATAAATATATAATATGAATATAACTCAAAATAGTATTATTAATATTTCATTTACGTGTTTTATAATAATCTCGATATTATTGTATAAATTCAATATATTAACTACAATAACTGATAAAATATTAATATTAATTGGTGTAATAGCATCATTGTTAATTTTGATATCAAAAAAATATATATTATTGGATATTGCACATTTTCTATACACATTAATTATAGTTGGAATATCATTATTATCATACAATAAATATTTATTAATTTTTAACACAATAATGATATTCAATATTTATATATCAAGATTAATATTCAAAGGATGTATTTTGAATACAAAACAAAATAAATGCGGTATTTTCTTTACAATAAATAAAAAAATAGGATTAAATTGGTATTATATTTTTTATATATTATTCATAATTTCCTATATAAGATATCTGTTAATAAATTAGTTAATTAAATTGTTCATTTACAATCTTTTTGATTCTTGAATTATATTTGGTTTGAACCATGACATTTGTATTTTATAACATAGTAAAGTATTATATTTAATATTATTTTTCTTTTATATTGAACAAAAATATACAAGATAAACTTAAAAATGTATAATTATGAATTAGAATATTATTTATATTATTGTTAATATCATAGATTGATCTATATTTTTTGATCCAATTATATCTGTTTCATTAACTTCAATATACTTTAATAATTCTAAACTTGATATAACATCATATATATCCTTTTCCCATTTTTTTTTATTAAATTTTTTATAAAAATCTGTTTTGAACTTGGATACAGTTAGTTTTTCCCCTTTTTTGTATATACTATTAATATGATCATAAATTTCATTTCCAAATTTTTCATTCATACTTATACTCCAACATATTCTATTTATTGATGGTATTTTTGGTTTAATATCTATATTATCGGGATCTATCATTAAAAATGGTAATAAACCATGCTTGTTAATTTTGAATAATTCATCTACAACTGTTTCAAACACTCTAAATGCTATTTTTTCTTCTGTATTTATTCTTAATCCAAGATTTTTTTTTAATAAATTTATAAATTTATCATTTAATATTGTTTTCCATCCATGTTTCATTATATCATTTAATGCTTTTATCCATTCTTTATTTTTATAAACATAGTCAGTCGGATTATGACGATGTGAATTTTCAGCCAATAAAATAATAATATGTAATAAACTGTGTATATGTTTATCATCAAAATGGTCAAATATGCGTATTTCAATACCATTTGGTTTTTCCATTTTACCACCATCAACTTTAGGACAATCATGACCTTCACAATTGTCGGTAAAATCAAATGAAAATGTTCTAAAATCACCTGCTTGAATACTAAGAGCATTTGGATATTTTGGTTTTGCTATTTTAACACACTTATCTAATTTTTTAGTATTGTCAAAATCGCTTTTATTTCTCCAATATAATTCTATATTTGAACCTCTACTGATACCAGTTGTATCAAAATTTCTAACATCTGATCCACCAATATTACCCCATCCTACAGCCATTATTCTAAAACTTCCCTTTATTTTAGTATTACTAGAACCAACCGATGAAGGGTCTCCTGTAAAATATGATGTTAATAATAATGGTTCAATCCATTGTAACGCTTGTGCAAAGTGTTTATGGTTTGTTATAAATTCTTCATTGGTCGTCGATTCCATATATGGTAATGTTATAGTTATATGCCAACTACCCAAATAATCTTTCATTGGTTTTTTACTAAAAGTATAATTATTGCTATTTATTGTTGGTCTATCTGGAACTAAAATATTATCTTCAACACTACATGGATGTGTAATTAATTCACCATATTGTTTGATTTTTTTTTGTGTATGTGGATTTTTTTTGTGTAAATTTATATACAATTTACGTAAATTGATCATTTCATCGCATATATTTCCTAGATTTCTATTTCTATGGTCTGAACTTATAATTTCAGGCATAAGTACTGGAACTCTTTGTAATATGCCATCTTTACACGCCGCATCTTGTCTTCCTGTTATTTCCCAATCAATTTTACTTAGCCATTCTAATTCATCTTTATTCAATGGGGATATTAATTTTCCATTTCGTGTTGGAAATTTACTACATCTATCTTTTTTTAATTTACAACATGATCCTTGTTCATCTATGTCACCTGTTAAATAACATGAACTTTCTTGTGAATCAAATATTATATTACCATAGTTAACATCATCAATATTATTTTTGAATACACTTTTTTTATGAAATAATTGCATTTCATGTTCTAATCCAAGACCCCATTTATAATTTAATGTTTTTTTTATTACTTCATCTTTTTTAATTCTATCGGTCCGATTTGTTTTAATACCCAAATTATTTATAAAATTTGTTTTTATTGTAAATGGTGTATAATTATCTGTGTGTATTTTAAATTTCTTTTTTTTCTTCTTTTCGTCATTGTTACTCCCTTCCATGTATAATTTTGTTTTTTTACCTTTTTTCTCATTTGAATAATTATTGTATAATTTTGTTTTTTTACCCTTTTTCTCATTTGAATAATTATTGTATAATTTTGTTTTTTTACCCTTTTTCTCATTTGAATAATTATTGTATAATTTTGTTTTTTTACCCTTTTTCTCATTTGAATAATTATTGTATGATTGCCTTTTTTTACCATTAGTAAATATATTAGACATATATTTACTAATTTGGTTTATATATGTATTATCATCATTAGGCTTATTATAATCAATACTATTATCACTATTATCACTATTATCACTATTGGATGGTTCAATATTAATATTAGGAATATCATTTTGATATGTGTCAATTTTTTTTGTTTTTTTTTTTTTTCCTTTTATAATAATTTTGTAAGAACATTTATTAGGATCAGAATATTTTTTCATATAATATACTATAATAAAATAAATAAATAAAATTGATTTAAAATTAATATTAAATACATTGTTATAATTAATATCTAATGTGTGGAATATTAGCATTTATCGGAAACGAAAAAACAACAAATATATTAGAAAAGCGTAAAAGATTGTTAGAACTTTCGAAATCATTGAGACATCGTGGTCCAGATTCAAATGGTATATATTTAGATAAAACACACAATATTGCTATTGCTCATGAACGTTTGTCTATTGTTGGTGTAGGTACATTAGGAGCACAACCAATTATTGATAATGATAACTATATATTATCTGTAAATGGTGAAATATATAATTACAAATCATTGTATACAACTGTATTACATGATAAATATACACCAATTACAGATAGTGATTGTGAGGTGATTATTCATTTATACAAAGAATTTGGTTCAGCATGTGTTAAAATGTTAGATGGAATATTTGGATTTGTATTGTATGATAAAATTAACAAAAAAATATTAGTAGCACGTGATCCAATTGGTATTATTCCATTGTATTATGGATATACATATGATAATGAATTAATGGTGGCATCTGAAATGAAAGCATTAGCAGATTGTGATAGAGTAGAATTATTTCCACCAAGTGAGTTTTTAGAAATCAATATCACTGTGCCATTGACATCGTCAATAGTGGGTGAATTTACACGTTATTTTAAACCTAAATGGGATTCCAATTATTCAATTGTAGGTTCAAATGAGAGTAACGAAAAATTGTATTCGGAAATACGAACTAAATTAATAAACGCAGTTGATAAAAGATTGATGAGCGATGTTCCATTTGGTGTATTAGTATCTGGTGGGCTAGATTCCAGTTTAATTACTGCAATTACAAGCAGACTTATTAAAGAGAAAGACTGTGTATGGGGTAAGAAATTACACACATTTTCAATTGGATTGAAAGATGCTCCTGATTTAAAATATGCTAAAATTGTATCAGATTTTTTGGGAACTATTCATCATGAGTTTAATTTTACAGTACAACAAGGCATTGATTGTTTAGAAGATTTGATTTGGCATCTTGAAACATATGATAAAACGACTATACGAGCAAGTACACCTATGTTTTTAATGACACGCTTGATAAAATCAATGGGAATAAAAATGGTGTTGTCTGGTGAAGGTGCTGATGAGATATTAGGTGGTTATCTTTACTTTCATAATGCTCCAAACAATAAAGAATTTCATAAAGAATGTTTATCTAGAGTCAAAAATCTTCATAATTTCGATTGTTTACGGGCAAATAAATCGACAATGGCCTATGGAGTTGAAGCACGGGTGCCATTTTTGGATAAATCATTTATGGAAACTGCTATACCAATTGATCCATCATTAAAATTATCGAATGGCGGGGTTTGTGGAAAAAAGAAAATAGAAAAATACGTTCTAAGAAAAGCATTTGAAAAGGATGAACATGGTGAACCATATTTGCCAGATGAAATTTTGTGGAGACAAAAAGAGCAATTTAGTGATGGTGTTGGATATTCATGGATTGATGGTCTAAAGGAATATATTGACAAACAAATTAGCGATGAAGTATTTACTAAAATAATAAATGATGGAATATATACAGATGATATTCCAAAAGATAAAGAAGAATTATTTTATAGACAAATATTTGATAGACAATTTCCAAATAGATATAAAATAGTACCAAGATGGATACCCAAAATGGACTGGGATGGTGTTAGTTATGATCCATCGGGACGTGCTCAAAAAGTTCATGATGAAAGTACATGTCAATAAAATTAATACTTTAATTATGATTTATTATCAGCCTAATAAATTGATAGTAGATATTTTTTACATTTAATACTAAAAGAGTGTGATAGAAAAAGTATATTCAAAACAAACCTATAAATGTTATATTATAGAATAAATTCGATTAGTGTAAGTATAATTAGTAACACCATTTGTTTGTTTTCAATCATTTTTTTTTTTATTTCATCACCAAATAAAGGTCCTAATACTGGAATTTGATGTACTTTATTTAAATGTTTATCAATAACTGATATACTAAAATTTCCTATTATAAAAATTAAGGATGCTCTTAATAAACCCATTATAAATATATTTTATTTTATTTTTTCGTATTAATACAAATACAATATACTGTTATAAATATTGAAAAAAAAAATATTATACAGATTAATACAATACCTATACTGGGATCAATAATCATTAAATAAATAATGTATATAGTCTTAAATAATTATAATATAGTAATTATACAGCCATTGGTGCTTTTATATTTTTATATGGATTATAATCAATTAATTTTAAATCTTCATATTTATAATCATAAATATCATTTTTTTGTTCACTAAATACTAATTTTGGAAATGGTTTTGGTTTTCTTTTCAAATTTTCCTTTACTTGTAATAAATGATTCTTATAAATATGTGTATCGCCAGTAATAACAGTTAATTTCCCAGGTAACAAATCTATATCTTTAAGATTACATATCATATTTACGAGCAACGCTCCAGTTAGTGTGTTCCAATTATTAGCCAAGAAAAAATCAGAACTTCGTATATAAATTTGTAAGTTTAATTTTTTATGTTTAGCATCTACATAAAATTGATAAAAACATAAACATGCCGGCAAAGCTGCTTTATCTTGTGTTGCTGGATTCCATAAATTAATAATTATTCTTCTGCTACTTGGATCATTTTTTATCAAATATAATACATTTGTAAGTTGGTCAAATCCTTTATTATTATAGTTATTTTTACAAGTTCCATAAAATGCCCCATAATGTCTTAAGTTAAATCCATAAGTTTCACCCATATCATTTTCGGGATAATGATGTAATCCACGTTTATCTAAAAATTCACGACTTGTGTTTCCATCCCAAATATGTACATTTTTATCGTTTAAAATTGAATTATCGGTTTTTCCACTAATATATAACATTAATTCTTCAAAAATACCTCTTAAAAATATTTTTTTAGTAGTCAATGCTGGAAACGTATCTTCAAGGTCATATTCGAACCGTTCTCCAAATATTGAATATGTGCCAATACCAGTTCTATCATCATTTTCGATTCCATTAGAAATTATTTTTTTTAACGTTTTTAAGTATATAGTTTCATTTTTGTTTACCCATTCAATAGTTGAAGATGTTTTTTTACTGTATTCAAGATATCTATAATATATATTAGATTCATAATTAAATTTAGAAACATATGTTAATAAATAATCTTCGGTTACATTTGGAAAATGAGTATCACATTCAAAATCATTATATATCTCGGTTATGTAAATTTTTGAAACTTGGTTTGATTCTAATGCCATTTTATAAATATTTTCTCCCCCTATTATAAATATATTACTTATATTATATTTTGTATTCAATATATTTGTAGCAACTATATCGTTAAAATTATATTTGACAAATGTATTTTTGTAGGATTCTATTTTAGTTTTTAATTCAGTACTTTTATTATGAGTCAAAACTATATTAATTCTATTTTTTAGTGGTTTATGTTTTGATGGAATTGAATCCCAGGTTTTACGACCCATTACTACCATGTTTTTTGTGTTTGGTTTAAATGTTTTAGATGTAATTAATTGAAAGTTATTTAGATCAGATTGTAAATGCCATGGTATTTTATTTTCAAATCCAATTCCATTATTTTTTTTACAAACAGCAACTATTATATTCATTATTATGTATTGTATATTTACATTTTAAATCGATTTTTACAAATTTATTTTCTAAATATATATTATAAATGTTTAGAAGTATGCGACGAAGATTAAGTGGTGGTGCTCCAAGAAGAAAGAGTGTAAAAAATAATTCTAATAGAAAGAATAATTCTAATAATAGAAAGAATAATTCTAATAATAACAATGGTGGAAAGGTAACATTTGCCGCTAAATTAGCTGCATTTATACTTGAAGGATTAAATTCTAAACCTGTATTAGATGGGAATGATGCTCATATGCAACCTGAAGTAAGTGGTGCTATCCCATATTTACATATGAATATTAAGAAAAATGATGTCGTCAAAAAATTTAAAGATACACAACCAAAAAGAATTAGTGGTTTAAGTGGAATATGTAATAAAAAGAAACTTGAAAAATCATTAAAATCGGTAAACTTTAATTGTAAAAAGCAATCAACTAATGGTGTTATTAGTATAAACAATTCTATTGTTGCATCTATTAACAATAGATGGGCGATGAGAGCAAATGGACGGGCACACTTGAAAGTTATTGGTGAATACATGATGAAACAAGTTAAAAATGGCGAAATTCCAAAATCAAGTTTAAATTGGTGCCATGGTGGAAAAGATCTTAAATACTGTTAATTTTTTTTCAAAATACTTGAAAATATAGATTCACTACTTAAATCAATAAATGTAGCATCGGTATCGCATATCATTGTATAATAATAGTTATATGGAATATATATCATTGTATTTGGCCTACATATTATTTCAATATATTTTGCTTTGTTTGTTGCTGGATATTTTATTAAGTCTTGTTTCCAAAGATTAATTGGACTTTTATTATTTTTAGTATATAAATATTTTTCTTGTTCTGGAGTAAAAATAAAAAATCGTATTACACCATCAAATACATAAAATAATCTTCGATAGTTAGTTTGTTTTGTAATAATGCTTGTATAAAACAATGGATATGTATATACATTATGTTTGGCTTTAATACACAATGGAATATTGTAATAATACAAATTTTGTTTTATAATATCTTTATTTTTACGTTCAAAATTAACATCGTATATCCAATTATCAAATGATACATTTGTAAAAATAGATATTAATTTATCTCTCAATACAACTTCAAACATATTTTTTTTTGGATTATCGTATTGTAATATTTCAAATGAATTATTAGTAGTATTTATGGAACTATACTGAAAAAAAGTAATTATTACAAAAATTAATATTACAAATAATATACGTTTCATTTAGATATTAATATAAAATAAACTTATTTATTAAACTAATAATTTAAATAGTATAAATTAAAAATATTTAAAGATATAATAAAATATTATAGTATAAAGTAAGTTGTAAAATGAGTGAAGAACATAAAGAAAGAATTGTAGGAAATAGCCTTGGTCAAGTTAAATGGTTTGATAATAAATTAGGATATGGATTTATTACAGTATTGGATAATACTCATAAAGGTACTGATATTTTTGTCCATCAAACAAATATTTTTCCACTAGAAACGGAATATAGAACATTGATGAAGGGTGAATATGTATCAATGAATGTTAGTGATGATTCTAAGATTCAAGCAATGAATGTTACTGGTGTCCTTGGAGGTTCCCTAAGATGTGATGAACCAAGAGTTTCGAGACGAAGAGGTGGTAAACCAACGAATGAAACCGAAAAGGAAGAATAATTTATTATCTTTTATTTAAAACTAATTTTATTTATATATTTAATTTTGATGGAATCATCTGAAATTTGGAAAACTATAATTATACCATTATTAATTGGTCCTTTATGTTTGTATATTAAAACTTTGTATGATAATTATGTATCGTCAAAAAGAGAACATGATTTGTTCAAATATAATAATAAAAAAGAGTATTTAACTAAAATTTTAAATACATTTTATTGGCCTTTGTATTTAAAATTATTATCAATTCATCAACTTAATTACAATATACCAATAAAAAATGAATTTGAATATGTATCTGATAGTGACTCTGATATTGATTCCGATTCAAATATATATAATCGTTGTAATTATAATGGATGTAAAAACATTGTACCAAATTCAACCCATAAATGTAAAAAATGTAAGTTTGATTATAAACAACAAGATGAAAATATCGTAATAAATATTAATAGTATAGAACGTGATATATTAATTGATTTAGATACTATTAAATTATTAGAAACACATATTAATACATTATTTAAAGAAGCATTATATATTTTAGAAACAAATATATTTTCGGTTAGACTAACTAACAAATTAAATAAAAATATAATTCAGTTTATTAAATATTGTAAAATTCGTTCTATTATTTTAGAAGGTTCAACAAAGAAAAAATACAATATAGAATACTTTGGAGTTAAAGACAATACTGATAAATTATTACATTTAATTGAGTTAGATTTGCTCAATTATCAAAAAGAATATAATATACTAATTAATAAAGGACCATAATTATTTAACATATTACTTAAAGAATATAATATTTTATTTTAAAATGATATTTCTATTAAGTTTATTATATTTGACTAATAGTGTTGTATCGGATACACGACATGATTTACAAACAAATATTTATAATAATCATTATAATATAATTCCAAATAATGGTATTAATTTATCATTAACATTAGCAATACGAGCATTTAATAATATAGACCAAATAGATGGTTCTATCAATATGAATGTATGGTTAAGATATGAATGGAATGATCCCTCAATTACATGGAATAAAGAAGAATATACTAATATTAGTTTAATAAATTTGAATACAAATCCTGATTATGATTCTTTTATTTGGACACCCGATATTTATTTATACAATACTGCGGAAAAACCAATGAATGAATTAGATTATACAAAAGCAAATGTGTATAATAATGGTCGTATTTTTTGGTCTAGACCAGGCTTAATTAAATCAACATGTATTTTTGATTTGACATATTATCCATATGATCAACAAGAATGTAAACTTAAATTTGGAAGTTGGGCTTACAGTAAAAACGAAATATGTTTAACACATACAAATAATTCAATAGATATATCAAATTATCAAGAACATGAAGAATGGAATTTAGTTGAGTATAGTACTAAAATAAATAGTATAAAATATGATTGTTGCGAAGAAGCATTTCAGGATATTGAATTTTTATATACAATTCGAAGAAAACCAGATTATTATAGACTTAATATTATTATACCGACATTTGCTACCGCAACACTTATAATTTTAACATTATTAGTGCCATGGGATTCTGGAGAACGAATATCATTTGCAGTTACTGTATTATTGTCTATTATAGTATTTCTGTTGATTGTATCAGAGAATTTACCAAAAACAGATAGTAAACCACTCTTATCACGTATGATTGTTGGATTAATATATTTTTCATTAGTTGGAGTATTATTTACGATTATTATTAGTTGTATACATAACAGTATCCAAAACAAAACAATCAAACAAAATAAAATTATGATATATTTATTTTCAAGATGTAAATATATACAATGTTGTATAAATAAAAAATTAACACGCACAAATAGTTACAATAATGCTATTTCTTCAAATGAAAATGGAGGTCGTCAAAATGATATATCATCTAATGATAGTTTATCAGTATCATCTAATGATAGTTTATCAGTATCTTCTATTGATTCAGTAAAAACAAATCCATCTATTTATACAAATGAAAATATACTAAATTTAGACGAATGTAAATTATTAACAATTAAAATAGAAAAAATATTTATAGGACTATTTTTTATTAGTTTTGTAATATATTGTCTTGTTATTTTTTTAAACATTCCAAACTATGCGGGTAATTAATTATTTGGCTCCTTTTCAATTTTATAACTTTTCGTTTCTCATTATCATTCATAAATAAGTGCGTATCCTTTTTAATATTCTCATAATTATCATTGATTACATTATTTATGAATGTATGCGCTTTCTTGATTTGTTCCATATTCCGTGCTCCAGTTATTATTATACTACCACTTTGAAATATAGATACCGTTATCTTTTTACATTTTCCATTGCCATTTCCATTGCCTTTTCCATCACAATAAACATCGCAATAACATTTTCCTTCAAATTCGGCACCTTCATTATCTGTATTAAAATAATATTTACTATTTACACCTGGATATATACATGGTTCATATGATGAGAAAATATTATATTATTTTAATACAGATAATGAAG
>Ga0209634_1001293_pt1 | contig 18432 bp, 18 predicted proteins | sample LinPmetageLP40_FD_184043 | JGI IMG/M metagenome (GOLD analysis project Ga0209634, IMG submission 184043) | Marine viral communities from the Pacific Ocean - LP-40 (SPAdes) (version 2) | ecosystem: Environmental > Aquatic > Marine > Oceanic | place: Pacific Ocean | collected 2010-08-26 | reverse complement strand
CTAAAAGAGGGGTGCTTTTTCAAATCACAGGAAAAGCATCAATTCTGATCAATAAGGACATTTATTACATAGATTAAGAATTTAGTCGGATGTCAGTAACTTTAAACCTTAAACTTCTAACATTGAGTAACTACCGAGAAATCAAAATTGACACTGCTTCCCCCAATGTGCCCCAAGCATCGATTTTGCTGATATACACTGGAGGGACAATGGGGATGGTGACCAATGAAAATGGCGCCCTGATCCCATTCAATTTTGAATTGATCTTGGAACATATCCCATCTCTAAAAACTTTTGACCTACATCTTACAGTTATTGCGTTTGATGACCCCATCGATTCCTCGAATATCAATCCTTCGCATTGGGCGATGATGGGAGAGATTATTCATGATCATTATGATAGCTATGATGGCTTTGTGATATTACACGGTACGGATACCATGGCATACACTGCTTCTGCTTTGAGTTTTATGTTAGAAGGACTTAGCAAGCCGGTGATTTTGACTGGAGCACAATTGCCGATCGCTTCAGCGCGCACGGATGCCAGAGAAAATATTATCACAGCAATAGAGATTGCATCCGCCAAAGATGAGAGCGGCTTACCCAAGGTTAAGGAAGTATGTGTTTGTTTCAATAGTCAGCTGCTCCGAGGAAATCGTACCCGTAAGGTAGAGAGCCAACAATTTGATGCATTTGAATCCGATAACTGTCCACCGCTGGCCGAAGCAGGGATCAATATTGAATATAATCATTCTGCAATAGCTCAATATAAGTCTGGAAGTCATCTTGTTTATCACGATTCGTGCAGTTCGGATGTGGCTATTTTGAAATTATTCCCTGGGATAGGAATAAGACAAGTACAAGCCGTGCTTGGTATTGAGGGGTTAAAAGCCGTGGTACTGGAAACTTATGGGGCAGGCAATGCGCCAACAGATGTATGGTTTGTCAATGAACTAAAGAAGGCAATTGACAACGGAATCCTTGTCATGAATGTTTCACAATGTTCTGGCGGAAAAGTAGTGCAAGGCAAGTATGCTACCAGTACGCAACTCAAGTCCATTGGCGTAATTGAGGGCAAGGATATCACCACTGAGGCAGCTATTACCAAGATGATGGTATCACTTGAAAGGGAGAATGTTAGAAAGGATGAGATAGAATTTTTTTTAAATCAACCTATAAGTGCCGAAATAAGCTAATTTTCAAATGAATGCAGATGTAATATTTACACAGATTAAAAATTATGATCTTCTTGCATAAAGTGATTTTTATTGATTTATTTGTGCCTGCGCAAAATATTGGAAAAGTCTAATAGCGTCAATTACAGAGAGGTGGCCGAGTGGCTTAAGGTGCTCGCTTGGAAAGCGAGTGTACCCCACAAGGGTACCGGGGGTTCGAATCCCTTCCTCTCTGCGTTGCTTACTGAAGAATCAGAAACAATAAATTAAACAGTTAAACCTATTAATCGAGATTATTTTTAACAATTGAACTATGAAAAAGTTATTGACTTTATTTGCACTTGTTGGAGTTTTAACCCTAGGGTACTCTACTAAATCGCTCGCTCAGGATTCTGAAGGTGCCGAAACTACTGAAGAAGCTGTAGATAGTACAGCTATGGAAGCAGATTCTACGGTAGTTGAAGAAGAAGAGCCAGTTGAAGAAATAGCTACTCCAGTAGAGGTAGCTGTAGAAGAAGAGGCTGGGGAAGAAATGTCTTTCCACCAAAGAGTAAAAGAAAAATTCATCGAAGGTGGATGGGAATTTATGGGAGCAGTATTGCTTTGTCTGATTATCGGATTGGCGATCTCTATCGAAAGAATCATCACTTTGAACTTGGCTACTACCAACACGAATAAATTGTTGGCAGGAGTAGAAGATGCTTTATCTTCAGGCGGTATAGAAGCTGCAAAGGAAGTTACTACAAATACAAAAGGACCTGTTGCATCTATCTTTACACAAGGATTGATGAGAATGTCAGAAGGTATCGAAATGGTTGAGAAATCTATCATTGCTTATGGATCTGTCGAAATGGGTAAACTAGAAAAAGGATTGGTATGGGTATCATTGTTTATTGCTTTGGCACCGATGCTTGGTTTCATGGGTACTGTAATAGGTATGATTGGAGCATTTGATGCGATTGAAGCTGCTGGTGATATCTCTCCTCAGATTGTTGCAAATGGTATTAAAGTGGCCTTGTTAACAACAGTTGCAGGTCTTATCGTAGGTGTTATCCTACAAGTTTTCTACAATTATTTAGTATCTAAGATTGATTCTCTTGTCAATAGCATGGAGGATGCATCTATCACATTGGTAGATATGCTTGTAAAGCATAACGTGACTAAATAATTTGTAAACCAAAAAATCAAAAAACATGGAAGTTTTTGTTTCAGAATTCGGTTTATACTTATCCTACCTAATGTTTGCAATAGCATTGTTGGCAGCGATCGTATTACCGTTGATTAAAGCGTTTGATGAACCAAAGCAACTGGTGAAAGCTGGGATAGCTTTAGGTGGACTGCTTGTAGTATTTTTGATATCATGGGCCATCGCTGGCAATGAAGTGACCACAATGTACACTGAAAAAGGTGTTGGTGAAGGTTTGTCAAAAATGGTAGGTGGTGTACTTACAATGATGTATTTATTAATGGGGATTGCTATTGTAGCGATCATTTACACAGAAGTTCATAAATCAGTAAAGTAATGGCCAAGAAAAAGAGAGCAAATCCGGAGATTAACTCCAGTTCGATGGCGGATATCGCCTTCTTGCTATTGATCTTCTTTTTGGTGACCACAACAATTGCAAACGATAAAGGTATATTGATGCAGTTGCCTCCTAAGCCAGACGACATGGAGGATATTGATATTAAGATTAAGGATCACAACCTTTTTAAAGTATATGTGAATTCTGCAGATCGTTTGTTAGTAGAAGGCGAGCCAATGTCAGATGTAACTGAGATCAGAGATATGGTCAAGGAGCATGTGATGAACAATGGTAGAGATCCTAAGATGTCAGATAATCCAAAGGATGCCATTGTATCATTTAAGACTGACAGAGGTACGAGCTACGAGATGTACATCTTGGTATTGAATGAGCTAAATGCTGCCTACAATGAGCTATATGCTGAGCGTGTGGGACTCACTACTAAGGAATGGAGAGATCTGGATAATAAAGATCCTGAGCAGAAAAAGTTGTATGATAAAGGTAGAGGTGTGGTCGATGGGAAAGTGACTATTCCTAGAAACATATCTATCGCTGAACCAAGTAAAATAGGAGGTAATTAATGTCAAAATTTAGTAAAAAAGAGAAAGAGGATCCAAGCATCCCTACATCTGCATTGCCAGACATTATCTTTATGTTGTTGTTTTTCTTTATGGTGACAACAGTATTGAGAGAAACTACTATCAATGTTGAACAGCGCGTACCTGCAGCGACTGAGTTGAAGAAGTTACAAAGAAAGTCACTGGTTAGTTATCTGTACATCGGTAAGCCTACGCAGCGTATGATACCAGTTTTCGGTAAAGAACCTAGAATACAAGCTAATGATGTGTTCATCGCAACTGAGGAACTTGTAAAATGGGTCTTTCAAGAGAAGGACAAGCTTAATGAAGTAGAACGTGATCAGATTACGATCGCTTTGAAAGTGGATAAAGAAGCAAAAATGGGACTGATCTCGGATGTTCAATTAGAGCTAAGAGAAGCCAATGCCCGTAAGGTGCTTTATACTACCATTCTTAATTTGGATGACTAGTTGATATAATCTCAATGGTTTAAAAAAGTCTTTCTGATCTTCGGAAAGACTTTTTTTGTGCATGATAGTTTGAACTACCTTAGCGAAATTTACTATTAGCGAAGCATTACGTATTTTGTTCGTCATTCCTGAATTTTTGTAGCGCAGCGAAGAAAATATCAGGAATCTCCTGATTTGGAAAAATTATCTCTTGGTGACTCAGAGCAATCATCCTAGCTGGGAGATTCCTGATCTTCGCTATCGCTATGTCAGGAATGACGCATCCTTTTCCCGTCATCCTGCGCAGGCAGGAATCCAAATTGGAGTATTGATTTTCCCTCAACTCATGCTATCTTACATCAATGGAACGCAACAATAAAAAGGTCATCAATGCCTGGTGCATGTATGACTGGGCCAACTCGGTTTATTCTCTTACGATAACCACCGCTGTATTTCCGATTTACTACGAAGAAGTGACCAAGGGGCTTGATGGTTCTGGAATTGTTTCATTTTTTGGATGGGAGCTACCCAATACAGTTTTATACTCCTACGCACTTTCGTTTTCCTTTTTATTTACTGCATTGATTTTGCCGCTTTTGACAGGGATGGCAGATTATGGTGGAAGGAAAAAGATGTTTTTAAAAATATTCGCCTATGCTGGGTCATTGGCATGTTTGGGCTTGTACTTCTTTGAAGGTGCCAATATTGAATATGGGATATTGATGGCAGTATTGGCGAGTATTGGTTATTCGGGTAGCCTAGTATTTTATAACGCGTTTTTGCCGGAAATCACCACTTCAGATCGTTATGATAAGATCAGTGCAAGGGGGTATTCTTATGGATACATCGGGAGTGTGCTGTTGTTGATTTTCAACTTGGTCATGATTCAAATGCCCGAATTATTCGGTTTAGAACCAGGGTCATTACCTGCCAAAATATCATTTGTTACAGTAGGGATTTGGTGGGCGGGATTTGCGCAATTTACATTTAAGAATTTACCAGAAAGAAATGTTCGGAAAGAAATGTCGAGTGACCTACTGACAAAGGGGTATAAGGAGATTAAGAAGGTTTACTTGAGTCTCAAAGAATTACCCACACTTAAGAGATACTTAGTCGCATTCTTCTTTTACAATGCTGGTGTCCAGTCTGTTATGTATTTGGCGACATTATTTGGAACCAACGAACTAGATATGGATACAGGGGCACTGATCTTAACAGTGCTTATTATACAATTGGTAGGAATTGCAGGTTCTTACTTGTTTGCCTATGTGTCTAAGCTGAGAGGTAATAAGTCTTCGCTGCTCATAATGATAGTGATATGGATAGGAATTTGTGTTGCTGCCTATTTTGTCGGTACACAAAACCAATTTTATGCGCTTGCATTTGTCGTAGGAATGGTAATGGGAGGTATTCAAGCATTGTCTAGAGCAACTTATTCTAAGTTGATTCCTAAGGATACCGAAGACACAGCCTCCTACTTTAGTTTCTTCGATGTGACATTCAATGTATCTATTGTGTTTGGAACCTTTGCATATTGAGGTATAGAGCATTTGACTGGGTCGATGCGAAACAGTGCATTGGCGTTGGGACTCTTTTTTCTGGTGGGGATGATTGTGTTGGTGTTTACTAGGATGCCATTTAGTAAGGAGAATAAAACTTAAGTTATTGTCATCGCGAGACCAGAGTTTGAAAAAACCAGCGTGGGGAAATGACAATATGTCTGTCAATAGTAATCAAAACACTGAGAAATCATCCCGCCTGGCTGTACGAAGCCGTTTCGGCATAGGCACGGCAGGGATTCTTATCGCTAAAAAAAATGGACTAATGTTGTTGCAAAGATTTCTCCCTGCCTTTGTAAGCTTTTAGACAGCCGTTGCTCTACGGAATCGCTTGCATAGTGGTGAGACCCACCTTATAAGTCATTCCGTAAGGAATCTTTACCATCATAAAAGAAGCAGCAGTCTATTGTTGCGGTAAAGATTTCTCACTGCCTTTGTCGGCAGACAGGCGTTGCACTGCGAAATGACTTCGCAGTGAAGATTGCAATTATTCCTCCAAGATAACTTATGTCTTAATCGTATCTCAGGTGTTTCACAGAATCTCCAGAATTGATTAATTCCTCAAGAGCCTCGATACCTATCTGTAGATGGTGGTTGACAAAATTACTGGTAATTGATTTATCACTTTCAGAGGTTTTGACTCCATGAGGCACCATGGGGTTATCTGATACAAGAAGCAATGCCCCCCTTGGTATTTCGTTCATGAAACCCACCGTAAAGAGTGTAGCCGTCTCCATATCCACACCAATGCTTCGAGTCTTGCGTAGGTATTTTTTGAACTTTTCATCATGCTCCCAGACTCTTCGATTTGTCGTGTACACCGTACCTGTCCAGTAGTCTATGCCATGTTTTTTGATCATAGAAGATACTGCACGTTGCAAGCTAAAAGAAGGTAATGCTGGAATTTCAGGTGGCATGTAGTCATTGCTCGTTCCTTCTCCTCTTATTGCTGCTATAGGCAGGATGAGGTCTCCTAGTTTGGTTTTTTTCTTAATACCTCCACATTTCCCTAAAAACAAAGTCGCTTTTGGGTTGATGGCCGATAGTAAGTCCATCACTGTGGCTGCCATCGCACTGCCCATTCCGAAGTTGATAATGGTGATATTATTGGCAGTTGCTGTTTGCATGGGCTTGTCTTGGCCTATGATTGGCACATCATACTCTTTTGCAAATGTCTCCACGTAATTGATGAAATTCGTTAGCAGAATGTATTCACCAAAATCTTCCAATGGAGTCCCTGTGTACCTAGGTAGCCAATTTTCTACAATGTCTTTTTTAGTGTTCATGTTTTTCGTTCTTTTGAGGATGAATCAGCTATACAATCGCCAGTGGAATTACCAGTATTGAATCTACCGAGGTATGAGCATCAGATCAAAAATAAAGAAGGAAAGTCATTTATATACGACTTTTCTAGAAAAAAAATGGTGGTGCTTACGCCAGAAGAATGGGTGCGTCAGCATTTTGTTCATTTTATGATCAATGTACTTAGCTATCCCAAATCTTTGATCAAGTTAGAGTCAGGCATCGGATACAATCAGCTTCAAAAAAGATCAGATATCAAAGTGTACAATAGGGATGGAGAACCATTTGCAATAGTAGAGTGCAAGGCGGCTAGCATCTCCATTGGAAAGGAGACATTCGATCAAGTCGCTGTGTATAATAAGACATTTCGAGCACCATTTATCATAGTGACCAATGGTATGGAGCACTTTAGTTGTGAAATTGACCTTCAAAGCGGCACCACGAAGTTTATGGAAGGATTTCCTGTATATTAAAAAACCTCCTAAGTAGAGTCTGTCTATAAAGTCCCTATTCCACCATGGGCTGTGTCTTCACTGCCCATTTCAGAGTTGTAAAGAGGTTCGTGAGGACACGAAACCTCGGAATGGTCTAGTTTATAGACAGACTCTAAGTAGATACTTAGGAGGTTTTAATGATGTGGGTTACCTAGCTCAAATGTTGCTCAACATTGACATATGGCAAGTCAAAAACTTCCGCTACCGCTTCATAAACTACATCTCCTTTGATCACATTTAGTCCAAGTTTCAACTCATTATTGTCGCTACATGCTTGTTTCCAGCCTTTATTAGCCAATGCAATTGCGTATGGTAATGTTGCATTCGTCAAAGCCAACGTAGATGTATATGGTACAGCACCTGGCATGTTAGCCACGCAATAATGTACGATGTCATCAATGATGAAAATAGGATCTTCATGCGTTGTAGGTTTACATGTTTCGATACACCCTCCTTGATCCACCGCTACATCTACTAGTACAGTTCCCGGTTGCATTTCTTTTAGCATGTCTCTAGTGATCAAATTCGGAGCTTTTGCTCCTGGGATCAATACTGCGCCAATAATCAGGTCATGTGTAGCAATAAGCTCTCTTATATTATATTCACTAGACATAAATGTGTTCACATTGGCTGGCATGACATCATCCAGGTACCTGAGTCTTGGTAAACTTAGATCCATAATGGTCACGTCAGCTCCCATACCAGAAGCCATTTTTGCAGCATTGGTTCCTACTACACCTCCACCTAAGATTAATACCTTAGCAGGTCGAACACCTGGTACGCCACCTAGCAAAATACCACGACCTTTTAAGGGTTTTTCTAGATACTTAGCACCTTCTTGAATAGCCATTCTCCCCGCAACTTCGGACATAGGAACCAATAGAGGTAAACTTCTATCAGCTTGTTCGACAGTTTCATAGGCTAGACATATAGACTTGCTTTCTATCATGGCCTTTGTCAAAGGCTCATAAGAAGCAAAGTGGAAATAAGTGAATACCAATTGGTCTTCTTTGATCAGTTTGTATTCTGGTTCAATAGGTTCTTTGACCTTCATGATCATCTCAGCGATTTCGTAAGTTGCTTCGATGGTTGGGAGCATTTGTGCTCCGGCATCTACATAGTCGCTATCAGAAAATCCACTCCCATCGCCTGCCGTGCTTTGAACATAGACAACATGTCCTCTTTTAACTAGCTCTTGAGCTCCTCCTGGAGTAAGAGCCACTCTGTTTTCATTGTTTTTTATTTCTTTGGGTACACCTATGATCATAGCATTATAGTTTTAAAGATGTCATAATTTTAAAGTGCATAAATATAAGAAATAGACCTACTAATTTATCATTTTATGGTGTCAAAACATTAAAAATATCAGCAAAAGATAACATGGTGTCAATTCAATTATTTAGTTTATAATTTCGATTTAATTATGTTAACAGAATATAATACTTTTTTATATGAATAAACAATATTATATGATGTTAGGAGTCATGTCATGTGTTTTGTTTACTACACGAATTTCAGTATTTTTGTCATCCATTTTTGGCATGAATAGCAATTCTAATAGTGAATGAATATGACCGTGAAAGCAAGAAAATCCATTAAAATATCCAAATCAAAAGTCTCTGAAATACTGAAAGATTACCAATTGGCATGCGAGAGCAGAGAGGCCAGTTTACTTGGTAGAAAAGAAGTATTTATGGGTAAGGCTAAGTTTGGAATATTTGGGGATGGAAAAGAATTGCCGCAGATAGCGATGGCCAAGGCTTTTCGTAATGGAGATTTCAGATCAGGATATTATCGAGATCAAACATTCATGTTCGCGATCGATCAGTTGACCATCCAGCAATATTTTGCTCAGTTATATGCCCACACCGATGTAGAAAAAGAGCCCGCATCAGCAGGAAGACTAATGAATGGTCATTTTGCAACTAGAATGCTGGATGAGAAAGGGCAGCTGAAAGATCTGGTCAATCATAAAAATAGTACCGCAGATATATCCCCAACAGCAGGGCAAATGCCAAGACTATTGGGGTTGGCATATGCTTCTAAGCTTTTTAGAGGCAACAAAGACTTACATCAATATGATGGGCTATCGATCAATGGAAATGAAGTAGCATTTGGCACTATTGGCAATGCATCCACCTCGGAAGGCATGTTCTACGAAACTGTCAATGCAGGTGGTGTCTTGCAAGTGCCTATGGTAATCTCTATATGGGATGACGAATTTGGGATTTCAGTGCCCAAAGAATTTCATACGACCAAAGGAAGTATATCTAAGGTGCTTGCAGGATTTCAAAGAACGAAAAAAGAGGATGGTTATGAGATATTTGTCGTAAAAGGTTGGGACTATGAAGCACTGATTGATACCTATCAAAAGGCTGCAAAATTATCCCGAGAACAACATGTGCCAACTATTGTTCACGTCATAGAAGTCACTCAGCCACAAGGCCATTCTACATCAGGTTCTCATGAGCGATATAAGACTAAAGATAGATTGGCTTGGGAGCTGGAATACGACTGCAATGCCCAGATGCGCAAATGGATTTTGTCAGAAGGGTTGTGTGGCGAAGATGCACTTATAGAAATCGAGAAGCAGGCAGTGCTCACTGCAAAAGATGCAAAAAACAAGGCATGGAAAGATTTTACCGCTGACCTCAAGGAGGATGTGAATGAAGTTATCAGTATTGTCGGTTCTATCGCTGAAAATAGTCAGTACAAGAATGAGTTAACAGCCATAAAAGAAAGCTTAGCCAGCACCGTTAATCCCATTCGGATGGATGCAATGCGCATTGCGAAAAAGGTGCTACGCATAGTGAAGAGTGAAGAAGGCAATGGAAAAGAAACCTTGAAGGGATGGCTGAAGAAATCAGCCGCGCTAAACTGGGATAGGTATAACAACTTCCTGTACAGCGAATACGAAAGTTCGGCAATGAATGTAGAGGTAATCCCTGCTAAGTTCAACAATGAATCATCGCAGGTGGATGGAAGAGAGGTACTTCAGGCATGTTTTGATGCCGCTTTATCTAGAGATCCAAAGGTATTTGCATTTGGAGAAGATGTCGGGAAAATAGGGGATGTGAATCAGGCATTTGCAGGACTACAGGATAAATATGGCGACCTGAAAGTCACAGATACTGGAATCCGAGAATGTACCATTATTGGTCAGGCCATTGGTGCTTCCTTGAGAGGACTCAGACCTATTGTAGAGATTCAATACCTGGATTATCTATTATATGCACTTCAGACGTTGTCAGATGATGTCGCTTGTTTGCAATACCGAACCAAAGGTGGACAGAAAGCACCTTTGATTGTCAGAACCAGGGGACACAGGCTTGAGGGTGTGTGGCATTCGGGATCTCCCATGGGAATGATCCTTCATAGTTTGAGAGGGATGTATGTCCTTGTTCCTAGAAATATGACACAGGCAGCTGGTTTTTACAATACTTTGTTACAATCTGATGATCCGGCTTTGCTTATTGAATGTTTGAATGGTTATAGACTCAAAGAAAGTATCCCTGAAAATATAGGAGAATTTACTGTGCCTTTGGGCGTTCCAGATACATTGAGGACTGGTGACGATATAACCATAGTGACTTATGGATCGATGTGCAGAATAGTGATGGAAGCTGCCGATCAATTGGCTCAAGAAGGTATTTCTTGTGAGGTGATTGATGTCCAGACTTTATTGCCATTTGATATCGGTCATACCATTGTCGAGTCATTGAAGAAAACGAATCGCATTGCTTTCGTAGATGAAGACGTGCCTGGCGGTGCTTCTGCATTTATGATGCAAAAAGTATTGGAAGAGCAAAACGGTTATCGCTATTTGGACTCTAAGCCTTTGACTATCTCAGCGCATGAACACAGACCTGCTTATTCTTCAGATGGAGATTATTTCTCGAAGCCAAATGTGGAAGATGTATTTGATAAAGTCTATGAATTGATCTCAGAGGCAACACCTGGTCAATTTCCAGAAATATACTAGATGTTCTAGTTGACCTGAATTTCTTCTAGCAAGAATCCGGTGGCATTTGGGTCAGCATCTTTATTACCCGTGATGGTAACAGTATTACTTCTCTGTAGTTCACGATCCTGGATTTGCACTTCTAGCTTCAATTCGCGGTCGTTGAATAAAGGGATAAGACCAGAAGTGACATATCCATAGCGTAAAATGCCTTCAATGGGCGCATTACTTTCTGATAAGTCTTTTAATACAGGGAATCGGGCATCGATTGGAGAACCACAGGTTGGTAATTCTTCGCTTCCAATCCAATCAAATTCTTCAAAAGGAGTATCTTCACTTGCGTTTTTGTCTCTGTATAGGAATTTTACAAAGATATTGAAATGGTTCACGTTGGGTACATAGAATAAGGTGTCTTGTATCTCATTACCATTGATAGTAGGAGTTTCTATCCAGTTTATGCAACTATATGGCCGTTCGTAAGGTGGAACAACGGAGCCTTCAAAATCTGGAATATCAATCGCTCGACCAATGTCTTTTAAATTGATTGGATTTTCTCCATCAAAAGAGTAATAGGAGCCTTCTACATAAGCGCCATCTGTGAATCTGTCATCTAACCCTAAATCTCCATTGCCGTCTTGATAATTAATAGAAATAATCAAGGAGTCAAAGAGAGTAACCCCTTCCTTGAACTCCACATTCTCAAATGTGATTGTTGGCGTGTTCGGAAAATTTGGCACCTCAAAACATCCACTTAAAAAAACAAATGTCACAAGTGTGAATAAATATGTAGTTGGCCGTCTCAAAATCATGGTACTTTGTCAGTAAATCTAAGGAATTTTATTAATTCACATCAAAAACTATGCAAATAGCATGTTATGGAATAATTTCACACATCTTATCTGCAATAACAGTATAACGAATGGACTTTCTTAAAAGTTTTAAGCAACGATTGAATAATTTCTCATCTGATGAGTTTGAGGAGATGGCAATCACACTGTTTAGATATCAAACAGCACATAATTCGGTGTATAGACAGTATCTTGAAGCGAGAAATATTGCTGTAACTGAGATAGAGGCCATTGAGCAAATTCCTTTCCTTCCTATATCATTCTTCAAAACACATCAAATAAAGACTGGAAATTGGGAGAGCCAACATGTATTCGAGAGCAGTGGAACTACTGGTATGACAACTAGTAAACACCATGTAAAAAATCTGGTAAGCTATCAAAAAAATACCCTTCGGCTTTTTGAAGGGGCTTATGGAGCAATATCGGATTACCACTTTTTGGCACTATTGCCCTCATATCTTGAAAGGAATAGCTCGTCTTTGGTGTATATGATGGATTATTTCATCAAGACCAGAGGATCGGTACACTCAGGATTCTACCTAAATGATACTGAACAGCTTGTCCAAACATTAGAAATGCTGAAAAAGGATCGTGCCAAAAAAACGATCTTGGTAGGCGTGACTTTTGCTCTTTTGGATTTAGTGGCTGAACACAATTTATCATTTCCTGACTTGATAGTCATGGAGACGGGTGGAATGAAAGGCAGGCGAAAAGAAATGATTCGTGCTGAAGTTCATGAATTGCTACAGAAAGGATTCAACACCAAGCATATTCACTCGGAGTATGGAATGACTGAACTATTTTCTCAGGCATATGCGCTCTCTGAAGGAATATTTCAAGAGTCGAAGACAATGAAAGTTTTGATCAGAGATGTAAACGATCCCTTGACTATTTTGGAGAACCAAGTGACCGGAGGTGTTAATATTGTCGATTTGGCCAATATTGATAGTTGCGCATTTATCGAAACCCAGGATATGGGGCGCAAAATTTCAGAAGACACCTTTGAAGTACTAGGTAGGTTTGATAATTCCGATATCAGAGGTTGCAGTATGCTGACTGTCTAGCTTTCCTTGTTTTTCGAGAAAGTAGCGTTGAAAGCATTTTTCAATTCTTCACCTGCATTTTTTAAACTGCTTTCTACTTCTTCCCATTGATCTTTATGATTCTCTTTTAAATCATGAAAACCTTTTTTGAGTGTCTCTCCATTGCGTTTAAGCTCCTCAATGTTGTCCGCATATTCTTCCTTTGCCTGATTTTTTGTTTCGTTTAGTTCTATAAGTAGCGCATCTATTTTCTTGCCTAATTTTTTAAACATTTTTTCAGCCGATCCTTCAGGTTTTCTTCCCATGATATTGATTTTGTATCTGATTTATTTACTTTACATACGGCTAAGAAGAACAGAAAGTTGGTAAATGAAGGTGAAACCTTTTTGGAGGTATCAAATATTTAAAGTGTACCAATAATCAGACAGAAAGGCCTAAATTGACAATAAAAAATCAAACTAAATTTATATGAGTAAGTCTCAAGATCCAATCGAAAATATAGTCCAGCATATCCAGAATAAATCGGTTATCAAACAACAGACCTATAAGCATTTACTTGAGGCATTTGGGCAAATTAAAGAGCAAGCTTCAAGTTTGGTGAGTCAGATCAATGAACGAACCCAGAATGTTGACAAAGACGTCACCGTGGTGATGGAGGAAATCTCATCTACTGAATTTCATGTGAAGGTAGCTGGAGACTTGTTGGTCTTTTTGTTGCATACGAACATTGTGACATTTGACAACGAACATGCCATCGTAAATAGTAGGCAAATCGAGGAAGATGCGAATCGAAGATACTTTGGACAAATAATGGTTTATAACTTCATGTCAGACAGTGTCAAGTACAATCGCCTAAATGATCCCGGATATTTGGTCGCCAGGCTGCTGATTAATTATGAAAATCATTTCTTCGTAGAGGGCGAAGGTCAGTTGAACTTTCTGTTCAAGAATATTTCTGACCATCAGATTACACCGCTTGACTTGGATGTGATTATCAAGCTTTCCATCACTGAGGCTGCTCAAAGCGATCTGATTACTCCACCTTTTCAAGATATCAAATATATTTCCCTCAATCAAAAGATGGAAAAAGACCATCATTTGGGTGCTGGCGAAAAGATTGGATTTAAGATGAGTTATCAGGATGAAAATCCAACATACTAAAATGTGTAAAATGAACATACCAACACGTTTTATTATATATATTTGTGCTGCATATGAATAGCATCTGGAGAAAGAGTTTTTTTTTATTTTTAATCATAGGGTTGGTGTTTGGAGGATGCGCTTCTTCGAAGAAGAAACCACATGGCAAGCTCAAGCCTGGAAAACCAATTCCATGCCCTTTAAAAGATTGTTAGTTCGTCTAATTCCTCAATGAGAAAAATCACAATAGCGATAGATGGGTATTCAGCTTGTGGCAAAAGTACTACAGCCAAAGTAGTGGCCAAAGAATTGGGTTATACCTATATAGATTCTGGTGCGATGTATAGAGCGGTGACGCTCTATTTTTTTGAGAATCACATCAAACTCACCAACCCAAAAGAAGTGGAGAATGCCCTGGCAAATATCTCGATATCTTTTAAAATTAATCCTGAAAGTGACATTTGCGATACTTACCTCAATGGGCTCAATGTAGAGCAGGAAATCAGGCAGATGAGGATTTCTGAACGAGTGAGCGCAGTAAGTGCCATCGCTGCAGTCAGAGAAGCTATGGTCGCCCAACAAAGAAAGCTGGGAAAACAACGTGGAGTCGTAATGGATGGCAGAGATATAGGAACCGTGGTATTCCCAGATGCGGAATTGAAGCTATTCATGAAGGCAGAATTCTATGTTCGTGGAGAGAGAAGACAACGCGAACTATTGGAAAGAGGAGAATTGGTTGATCTCGAAAAAGTAATGGAGAATTTGCAAAAAAGAGATCATATAGATAGCACAAGAGAAGAAAGTCCGTTGCTTCAAGCCGATGATGCGGTAGTGGTTGACACCACTCACCTAACGTTTGATGAACAAGTTGAAGAAGTACTTAATTTAGCCACGGCAAGGATCGCACATTCGATATCGAAACATGACTAACAAGAATAGTGTACAGAAGGATATAAAAAAGTTATTATTTAAAATATTATTGGGTTAATATTGGGTGGAATTTATTATTTTTGCCTCGTTTTAACGGTATTTGAGAATTTTTACAACACACATGTCTAAAACTATAAAGCTTAAAAAAGGGTTTGATATCAATCTGGTAGGAGAAGCGGATAAAAAGCTTGCCGAAGCAGTTCAGCCTGAAACATTTGCGCTTAAACCAACTGATTTTCCAGGCATGCAAATGCCAAAACTAATGATCAAAGAAGGTGATGATGTGAAGGCAGGATCACCTATTTTCTATGATAAGAAGAGTGAGCAAGTGCTGTTCACTGCACCTGTTAGTGGGGAGATTGTCGAGGTTAAAAGAGGCGCAAAAAGAAAAATTCTTGAAATAAAGATATTAGCTGACAAAGAAATCTCTTATGAGTCGTTCAGCCAATATTCTATTTCAGACTTGAACAACCTTTCCAGAGAACAACTCCAAGAGCAAATGCTCAAAAGTGGTGTTTGGCCTCAGATCGCGCAGCGACCATATGGAGTGATTGCTGATCACAGTGATACACCAAAGGCAATTTTTATTTCTGCATTTGATTCTCACCCGTTGGCTCCTGATTATGATTTTATATTCAAAGGTCAGGAGAAGGAATTTCAGGCAGGTCTTGATGTGCTTAGAAAATTCACGCCAGGACGTGTACATCTCAATATGGATGCGAAGGGTGAAGTTTCTCCATTGTTTACGCAAGCGAAAGATGTAGAATTGAACAAGATTTCCGGACCACATCCTGCTGGAAATGTTGGTGTGCAGATACATCATATTGATCCTATTAACAAAGGAGAGCTTGTATGGACCGTCACTCCATTTGGGGTTATCCAAATTGGTAAATTGTTTTTGGATGGAAAGTATGATGCGAGTACTACAATAGCAATTGCAGGATCGGAAGTTAAGAATCCGCAGTACTATAAAACTTATACAGGAGCTTGTATCAATAAATTTATTGAAGATAATCTCAATACTGATCACGTGCGGGTTATTTCTGGAAATGTACTGACTGGAAATAAGATTGAGAAAGATGGATACATTGGTTTTGCTCACAATATGATCACCATAATTCCTGAAGGAGATTATTTTGAGTTGTTTGGTTGGATCAAGCCTACGGTCAATAAATTGAGCTTCCAGAGAGCATTTGGTTTACTTGCCAATACTAAGAAAAAGTTCACAGTCGATACGAATGAACATGGAGAACCTAGGGCATTTGTTCAGACTGGAGTTTTTGAAAAAGTAATGCCAATGGATATACTTCCAACATATCTGCTCAAAGCAATACTCGCTGAGGATTTTGATGAGATGGAAGCATTGGGTATATATGAGGTCATCGAGGAAGACCTTGCGCTATGTGAATATGTAGATGTATCCAAACACAACATACAGGAGATATTAAGAGAAGGATTGAGTTTAATTCAATATAGTTAATCTATTTATGAAGTTTTTAAGAGACGGACTTGACAAAGTAAAGCCTCACTTTGAAAAAGGCGGGAAGTGGGAAAAGTACTATTATATATTTGAAGCACATGAAACCCTTTTATTTGTACCCAATCATACAACCCACAAAGTTGGAGCACAGATAAAAGATACCATTGACATGAAGCGACTGATGATGACAGTGATTATCGCCATGTTGCCGTGTCTGTTATTTGGAATGTGGAATGTAGGGCATCAACACTTCATTGCATTAGGGCAAGAGGCTGTTTTTTTAGATAAAATATTAATTGGAGCTATACAGGTTCTGCCAATCGTGGTAGTTTCTTATGCTGTTGGACTAGGAACAGAATTCGCATTTAGTGTTTTCAGACAGCATCCTATTAACGAAGGGTTTTTGGTCACAGGGATGCTGATACCACTAGTGATGCCAGCAACTATTCCATTGTGGCAAGTAGCAATGGCAACTATATTTGCTGTAATCATTGCAAAAGAAGCATTCGGAGGAACGGGAATGAATATTCTCAATGTGGCATTGACTGCAAGAGCATTCTTATATTTCGCATATCCATCACAAATATCTGGTGAAGTATGGACCTATTTGGAAGATGGAGCACAGACCGTTGCTGGATTTTCAGGAGCTACTCCACTTGCACTTGGTGCTGAAGCAGTAGCCAATAGCACAAATATGATGACTGCCATGAATGACTTTGGCCAAGGATGGTCAGACAACATTTATAGCTTCTCTAATATGTTCTTTGGGTTTATGCCTGGATCTATAGGAGAGACTTCTACATTGATGTGTCTGATAGGAGCAGCTATTCTTGTCATGACAGGAGTCGGAAGTTGGAAAATAATTTTCAGCGTATTTGCAGGAGCATTTGGCATGGGACTACTGTTGAACGCTTTTGGGGCAAATGGATTTATGGAGATGCCGGCACATTATCACTTGGTGATTGGTGGACTTGCATTTGGAGCTGTATTTATGGCTTCAGATCCAGTCACGGCAGCGCAGACTGAAACGGGTAAATGGATTTATGGATTTATGATAGGTATATTGACGGTAATCATCAGGGTGCTTAATCCAGCCTATCCAGAAGGAATAATGTTGGCAATACTTTTTATGAATGTATTTGCCCCATTGATAGATTTTTATGTAGTAAAAGCAAACAAGAAAAGGAGGTTACAACGTGCGACAGTCTAACGGATATATCATATTGTTCACTGCGATCATGACGGTCGTTGTGGGAGGGCTTTTATCTTTGACATCACAGGTGTTAGCACCTGCTCAAAAGATATCAGTAGAATTGGATACCAAAACCCAAATTCTTGGAGCGGTCATGAAATTGGAAAAAGGAGATGATATCCTTGCGATCTACAAAAATCGAATCATGTCTCTGGCTGTGGATATAGATGGCAATGAAATCACCACCAATGCAAAGGGTGGTTCAATGGTGGCAGAGGAAGTAAATATTCTAAAGAACTACAAGAAAGACCCTAAAGACAGGATATATCCGGTATTCATGTATATGAATGATCAGGATTCTACCAAAGTAGATGCTTACATCTTGCCTCTCTACGGAGCAGGATTATGGGATAAGATTTGGGGATTTGCTGCTGTAGATGGTAACTATGAAACCATCGTAGGAGTGGCGTTTGATCACAAGGCCGAAACTCCTGGGTTGGGAGCAAGAATCAAAGATGCACAGGTGCGTGATAGATATGTTGGAAAGAGAATATTTGATGAATCAGGGGTATTGATGTCAGTATCCATGGTCAAGGGCGAAGGAAACCCAAATCTCAGCGTTCATGAGGTGGATGGGATGTCTGGAGCAACTCTTACCGGTAAAGGGGTGAATAACATGATGAAGCAATACCTGACCAGCTATCAATCCTATTTCGCAAAACTAAAAACTACGACAGTACAGTAGTAGAGTATTGATA
>Ga0209634_1001292_pt1 | contig 18455 bp, 24 predicted proteins | sample LinPmetageLP40_FD_184043 | JGI IMG/M metagenome (GOLD analysis project Ga0209634, IMG submission 184043) | Marine viral communities from the Pacific Ocean - LP-40 (SPAdes) (version 2) | ecosystem: Environmental > Aquatic > Marine > Oceanic | place: Pacific Ocean | collected 2010-08-26 | reverse complement strand
GTGAGCGATGTGAAACTATGGCTACTGATGGTGTCAATATCTATTGGAATGATGAATTTGTTAAGACTTTAACTGATGAAGAAATCCAAGCGGTACTGGTGCATGAAGCTAGCCATGTTATATGGGAGCATCCATTAAGATTGGCTAAAAGAAATCATATGATTTGGAACATAGCAACTGACTATGTTATCAATGCATGGATTTCTTATGACCTATCAATGGAACTACCAAAAGATGGTTTGTTAGATCGTATTTATCATGGGAAATCCGCAGAACAAGTTTATAGGATTTTAACTAATGATGACGATGCTCTAAAAAATGCCATGGCAGAAATGGAAAGTAAAAGTGAAGATGATTCTGAATCTGAGTCTGATACAAGCTCATCAAATGGTAATGGTGATAGTGAAGAAGAGCCTGAAGAAGAATCTGAAGGTAACTCTGAGCCAAGCAATGGTAAAGGCGGTAAGTCCTTAATGGATGAACTAGCAGATATGAAACCATCAATGGGTGAAGTATGGATGCCAACTGATGAAGATGGTAAAGAATTGTCTGATGCAGATATTTCTGAGATAAGAGAAAAGATCGAAAGAACACTTGTACTAGCTAATAAGTTAGAAGGTGTTTCTAATGATGGAAGCTCTGCTTTAGGTGGTGTTATGAGTAATTTAAGTCAATGCAATGTGGATTGGAAAGAAGCATTAAAAGACTTATTAACATCTGCTGTAAGTAGCAATCCTACTTGGTCTAGGTTAAACAAAAGACATTCTTGGAGAGGTGTCAATTTACCTAGCCATGATAAAGAACCGCATGGTGGCGAAATTGTCGTTGCTGTAGATACAAGCGGTTCTGTAACCCAAGATGAACTCAACATTTTTGCTACTGAAATTCAGAACTTATGTGATGAATGTGGTATTGAAAAGATAAGAGTTTGTTATTGCGATACTGTAGTTAGAAAAAATACCAGTGGTGAATGGTGGGATGAATTTGAGTTAGATGATGGCGAACTTGAACTTATATATAGAGGTGGTGGCGGAACTAGGTTTGAACCACCCTTTAATTTGTTTAATGATGAAACTGATGATACAGAAAATGTAATTGCTTTTCTGTATTTTACTGATGGTTTTGCAGATGTAAGTCCTGAAGTTGAACCTGATGTACCAGTAATATGGGCGTTAAGTGAAGGCTCTAACTCTTATTATGGCAAACACTACCATGACTATCCTTTTGGAGAAAAGGTGTATATAGATATGACGAGTTTGTAATTGTAGGAAACGATATAAAAGGTAGGTTTAAGGGTATGTTATGCCCTTGCTTACCTTGAGATCGTTTAATACAGAGCTTCTTAGAGTGTCGATTTTGACCAAACTGTCGGAAAATGTGTATTTTCCCTGATGAAGACCTAAAAGGGTCGAAACAGTTAACTTATTCAATTTACTTGGAGGTAATATTATGAATAAAAAATATGAATATGAAGCAACTGAGCAATCAGTTGATGTAAGAAACTTTAGTATAGTTTCTGATAGAAAGCTAACTTGGGATGAACTCAACCAAGCAATCTGTATGCCTAACATTACAAAAGAAGGGAGCTGTGAAACTGATGATGGAATAACAGTTACTTATCTTTATACTGATTTCGGAGATGACTCTGAATTTAATGTTGATGGCGATATTGAGGAGAAAGATTATGAATAACGAAAATAGAGCTTTGTTAGAGATGGTTGTAAGAGTCTTTACTGGCACTTGCAATGAAATCTATACGAAGATAGATAGAGCATCTAAGGAAGGAAAAAAGATGAAGACAAGTGAAGTATATAATAAAGTAATAGATGATGTATTGTTAGTCAAAGCATTTAATACTTTAGTTAATATAAATCAAGAAATCTTAGATACCTTATATCCTGAAAGGGAAAGCATGAACTTGCCTAAACCTAAACATCTCGCTTTCAGAAAAGATAACGAGATCGTAGAAGTGGAGGTAGACTAATGAGTATTATTTTTGATAATTACATTGATGATGAAGGTAAGGTTGATGAAAAACTTACCCTTAATTCTATTGGATTTGCTTGTCTAACTGAAGATATTGAAAGTCTTGTAGATAAATATACTGGGATTGAAGATTCTAGTTTTATGAAATGTGCGGAGATAAGATTGGATGTTATGGATTTAATTCATTCAATAATCAATAAGGAGGTGCAAGAATGATATTAGAACAATTTTTAGAATTGATAGAAGAAGATAAAAATATTGTTGATGATATCGAAGAAATAAATATTATTTTTAAAGAAGAACTTGAGCATAACTTTATGTTAAAGAAAAACAATTTTAAATCACTTTTTAATAAAAATCTTAAATATAAATGGAATAAAAAAACAAGAACTTTAAGAATGAAAAAATAATAGAAAATAAATTAAGGCGGTAACTACTAGGTAGTTACCGCCTTTTTTTTTGATCTGCAAAAAAGTAGAGTTCCTGAATCATTCCTTTAGAAAAAATATTAACTGGTCTATTATCATTACTGATGTTCTGACCCAACGGCTGTGTTTTGTTATCCAGTCGTTGTAAAAATAAATATTTACTGGTTTATTGATTGTGGATAAATCTGTGGATAACCTGTTGATAGTTCTTGCAATATGCTTGCTTACCTGATAAAGTTCTTAAATATTCATTTTATTCATTGAATATAACCTCCATAACTTAGTAAGTTTAGAAGGGATAGTCGCAAGGCTGTCCCTTTTTTTTTGATAGTTTGTTGATAGGTGGGAATGTTCCACATGGAACAATTACATTTCACTTTGATAGCATAATGCTTTATAATCATTACTTATGTTTGCAGTAATAAGACACACGTTTGATATTAACCTAGAAGATGAAAATAATTCTTATGGAGATTGGAAGCATATTGTATGGCTATTTGAAACTAAGATAGATGCTATGGCTTATGCCATTACTCTATTAGATGACCCTCTATTAAAAGCTAATGCTGAATACATGGAACATGCTATAGAAATGTTACATGAGAAAAGGTTTTGGCAGATTGGCAGAGAAAGCGTTGCGATTGGTAAAATAGCTGAAAGTCCAACGATAGTCTACGAGGAGTATGAAGATGAAAAGTCTATTCATTAGATGTTCAGAAGAAACCTACGAACTGGCACACGCTTTAGCTAAGAAAGAAAATAGATCACTAAACAAACAGATCATTCACATGATACATAATTTAGCAGATGATAAGAATTTAACAGTAAAAGAAGATGTTGCAGAACAAGAAGATAAACCTATTGAAACTAAATGGGGTTTAGAAAAGCTTGCTCAAACAAGGAAACAGGATTTGTCTGACTAATAAACCAAAATGTTAGTAGTGCATTAGAGCAATCTTGCATTACTAACATTTCTTTATTGCTTACATTCTTAGGGTTCTTCACCATAACAGACCAAAAAACTTTCTCCCTTGCATAACCACATTCTTCTATTAATTTCTTTTGGGCTTTCAATAAAACTACAGCTCTTGGCGGAGGCTGAATAGAACTATGACTGGTAAATATTCCTTCTCCCAGCCCAGAACTTTTCCCCAAAGCTCCACTTCTAAAAATTAATTCTAAATACTTATTACAAACATTATGTTGTTGTGCGGTTAGGGATTTTTCTAAAAAGATTTTATCTATAATGTGCTGATCGCAAACAATAGCTCTTCCAACATTGCTGTTACCTATCTTTGTAATGGTTACAGAGTGTCGTTTATGAGTGTAAGGATTGCCTATATCATTAACTTTCAATCTCTCACATGTCCCAATCGAAGTTGTCTTCAATTTCTTCTGCTTCTGCATAGCGACCATTTATTGGATTAAATGTCATATTAACAGACCCCATCTTACCTTGCCAACCCCAACGAGCTTTCCAGTTATGTATCTCAACGCCATCTTCTGATCTATATATAGTCAACCCTGTATCTGCTTTACTAAACCAAGCCATAGAACCACTTACATCTACACCAGTACAAACATTCTTTTTTCCATCTCTGACAAATGGTTTGGTGGGATGAGCTACAAAGAAAACTAAGATGCCATGTTGTTTTGCAAACAGTTGAACCTTTGTCAACATATCAGAAACTACATCAGTTCCCAATCCAGTTTTTGTATCATTCTGTATGAAGTTAAAGGGGTCAATAACTAAAATTCTAATCCCATATCTCATTACCGCACTTGCACCTTTCTCTAGGATGTTTTCTATTGTTGGCATACCGCCATCTTGATAGTCTTGGAATAGTATGTTTTCTTTAATCCAAGATTGAGCATAGTCTTTCTCTTCCTGATTCATTCTTTCGTTCTGTCCTTCAAAGAATGGTTTACCAACTAATAGTTGAGATAGCTGTACTGCATGAAGTTGTACTGGTTTTTCAAACGAGCAGTAACATGTCTTCCAACCACTGTTCCTAGCGACATTAATTATTAACTGGTCTATAAACGCTGACTTGCCATCACCTGGATATCCTGTTACTACAACAAGATTTGGAGTAGATAGAGTAAAGATTTTATCTACTGTTGCATATCCTGTAGAGACACCAGTGGGCATACCTTTATCGTATAAGTCTTGAAACTCATCTGCATAATGATCTAAGTTGTTTAGTCCATGTAGAGGTATAGGTTCTGCACCTAATACTAATTCTCTTAACTTTTCTGCACCATGTTTAATCAATACATCATTGGCATCTTTGCAATCAAGAGTATTCATACGATAACACCTAGCTTTGTTTAGTCTACGAGATAACTCATCTGCCAGTATGTTTCCATTATCATCTGAATCTGTTGCAAGTATAATTCTTTCAACCCCATCAAACTTTTCCCTATCATTCCACACATACTTAAACCTTCCATCTTCACTTGGGTCAATCTTATCGTCTGTTTTTTTGTTTGGTGCACCATTAGGAACTGAGTAACATCTGACATTCAATACCTTATCAAAAGCTGTCTGTATAGCTAAAGTGTCCATTTCACCTTCAGTAATAATAATGGTATCTTCAACTGTTGGGACACTAATATCTGTTACTTGCTTACCCCATAACCTTTGTGCATTTCCTTCCCACCAAAAAGTTTTACTACCATTTGCTGTTCTGTATTTAACTGCTTCAACTTCGCCACCTGATTCAAACGAAAAACCAATGACTGGTTTATTATTTTTATTTGAGATGACGCAACCGAGATTCTCTGCCACCTTTAAGTTTATGTGCCTACTCTCCAACCATTTAGCTGACTCTGACTTGAGATCGTTTTTTGGAATTGACTTTGGTTTGATTGGTTCAACCTTTTCCACCTTCTTTATTACATTCATAACTGTTCCTTCTTTCCTTGCTATTAGTCCATTTGTGCCACAATGATGACAATGATATACAACTTTTTCATTATCAATATTCACTGATAATGGTTTGTCGTGTTTGTTTTTTGTTCTATCTTTTTGACATTCAGGACAAGGTATCTTGTGTTGACCCTCCTTCATTCCACTGGTTCTTGATTGATTGTTAATATGACTTAAAAAGTCTCTTTTTTCTATTTCCCTATTGACATACATTTTAACCTCCTTAAACTGTATATAATAACTAGTAGGTAAATACTTACTAATTTAATTAAAACAGTAGGTACATTTACCTACTATATATACTACTTACTACCTAATCCAAAAAAGAAATTAACTCTACTACAGATATCCTCTGCTAGTTTTTTCTTAGATAAAACTGGGTAATGATGTAGCTCCCTAACTGCACGAACAATAACATCTTTATCAATGTTATTACGTTCGGATAGATTGGAAAAATCATCAGACTCAAAGTATAATCTAGCTAAGTTAGAAGTTTTAGGGTCTTTACTTGCTATATCTCTTACAGCCTGTTTAACCACCAATCCATCTAAAATCTCTACTTGTTTTTGTTTTATTTGATTCATCCATTTAGTCTAAAACATATCTTGCACTTTATCAACACATCAATTAGACTTGACCTAGACACTATCGAATGACTGGAGGGTTTATGACAGCGTTAGATGAGAAAGAAATACTGATACTGCAAATATTGTTAGACAAGATTAATCCACAACAAATAGCACACTTAAGAAGTTTATTAGGAATAGATCATAAGTATGTTCAGGCACTATCAGTGAAATTAAATTTTTTACCTAGAGGAAATCAATATGAAGTTTGAAATAGAAAGAGGCGTACCTGTACCTAGAGCTGTTGGCAAGCCTAGGAAATATGACATACCTTTAGAAGAGATGAAGAAGGGCGATCACATTAAGATAGATATGCCTAAATCTAAAATATCTACAGAAGTTAAGATCATAAGAAACTTTGCTTTAAGACTTACACACAAGCAACCTGATTACAAATTTACCATTAGACAACTAAATGATGGAGTGGGTATTTGGAGAGTTTAGAATGAAGTACACCAATAAACATAATGTACCTCAAGAGATTATCAATGCAGTTCACAATGATAACTATACTAAGGGAGAAGCAATCATATCTGTAACTGGTTTATTACAACCACCACAGATTAGATTACTGGCACTAGAACATGCAGACAAGCTAGTGGTAGACATATCAGACGAGATATGGAAACTACTAGGGCAATCAGTACATACGATACTAGAGAGAGCTAACGAGGATAACAAGGACACAATTACTGAACAAAGAATGTTTGCTAAAGTAAATGATTGGACTATTAGTGGACAAACAGATTCTATAGACATAAAGGGAAACATACTCAAGGACTATAAAGTAACTTCTGTATGGTCTGTTGTGTCAGCAAAAACAGAAGGTAAAGCAGAGTGGGAACAGCAATTAAATCTTTATGCTTGGCTTTATCGTCAGAACACAGGAAAGAATATAGACCAGTTAAATATTATTGCTATCACCAGAGACTGGAACAAAAATCAATATCGCAGAAGTGGTGGTAACTATCCACCATCACCAATATCAGTTATAGAAGTTAAGTTATGGACAAACGAAGAACAAGAAGAGTTTGTCAAAGAAAGAGTTTCGATCCATCAGGATGCAGAAGTTGGTTATCTCATTAGCAACGAGCTACCTATATGTACAGATGCTGAAAGATGGAGAAGGAAGGATACTTATCGCGTGGAAAAGAAAGGTAGAAAGAGTGCAGTAAGAGTGCTTGATACCCAAGATGAAGCAGATAAGTTTATGGAGGGACACAAAGACGAAAAGCAGATGAGTATTGTATTCGCTAAAGGTGAATGTATTAGATGTGCTGATTATTGCGATGTGTCTGAATTTTGTAATCAATATAAAAAGGAGGTGGCAAATGCCAACTAAAGAAATTACATATAAAGATGTATGGGACAAATTATCTAAGATAGATTGTAGCGACAAGATAGAAAAGAAGATGAACTTATCTTACTTATCATGGGCGTGGGGATGGGGTGTTTTAATGGAACACTATCCACAAGCAAGCTATCTTTTTTATCAAGGTCAAGATGATGTACCTTATGTACGTTTTCCTGATGGGACAGCAGAAGTTAGATGTAGAGTATCTATAGATAATTTAAGCAGAGAAATGACACTATGTGTTATGGACAATAGAAACAATGCTATACAAAACCCTAACTCAAGCCAAGTAAACAATTCTAAGATGCGTTGTTTGGTTAAGTGTTTGGCAATGTATGGATTGGGTCATTACATTTATGCAGGTGAAGATGTGCCTAGAGATGATGAGGGTGCAAATAAAAAGGATAAGCCTGTAGATGAAATGAAGAATGTTACAGAAGTTAAAGAGCCTGTAGAGGAAAAACCTAAGAAGGTAGAAAATAATAAAGCATGGGCGATAACCTATGTTGATAGCTTTCTCCAGTTAGCTAAGATTCAAGGTAGCAAAGATGCTATGACATCTTATTACAAGAGTAATACCAAAGACCTTACTACTTTGAGAGAGAAGTTTCCTGATCTAAAGGAAGCGTTAGATGAAGAACTAAAAATTATTGTAAAAAATCTTGAGGAGGATAAAAACAATGGATAATGAAATGAGATGTGATGGAGCAATTTTTACTAATAACTTTAAAGACAATGACAAGAAGCCTGATTGGACTGGTGATATTGAAATGTCTAAGTCTATGTTGAAAGAACTAGTCAACAAGATAAAGTCAGGTGATGTTGGTGAGAATGGTGGTGTTGTATTAAAACAAGCGTTATGGAATAGAACATCCAAGAATGGCAATGAGTATAAATACTCAAGGCTAGAAGTTAAGCAGAAGCAAGCAGAAACAGCTCCTGTTGTTACTAATGTAAATAATGATGTGGACTCGTCTAACGACATGGACATTCCTTTTTAAATCATGGCAAAAGTTTACACATATGGAAAGGAGTTAGTAGCCGAAGTAGAAAACAATATAGACGAGTATATATTTTTTGAGTTTCTGGTTGCGTACAGAAAACTGATTGAACAGGTCAGTAATGTAAATGATGGTATGGGGACAAAACCCCATGCCTTGCTTATGGATTATTTGTCTTTCAAGTTAATAGAAGAAAGAGATGAACATTTTAAAAATCAAATGGGGGTGCAAGATGACTAGAAAGGCAAAACAAATGCAAATGTGCAAATACATGCAATATCTCATAGATGAAAAAGGATACAATTATTGTTCTTTGGGAGAAGAGATTGGCACTTCAGCAAAAAGTATCCGAGAGTGGATTGCTAAAGGTAACAATATAAATATGCAAAATAGGATTTTTGATAAAGTTTATAACAGATTAGAAAAAATTAAAAAAGATATTGCTGAAACGGAGGTATATAACCCACATGAGACTATTACTTACAGATATAGACAAGAAATTGAAGAAGAGTATTTGGATAGAACAGTTAAACATATATACATACAGAAAGACGAGGATAATTCACTGATTGAAGTGAAGTATCGTAGTGGAAGAGTTGTTAGGGAGAGAAGTTAGCATGTCGTTAGATATAAAAGATATTAGAAAAGAAGGTTGGAAGCCTTTGCAAAGTGAACAGGGATTAGCTTGGTTTGGAGGTAAATCCCATCAACAACTATCTGAATGGTTGCCTGATGAAGTCTTAGAGGATGAAGACTTTGAAGATATAGATTTCTTGGTAGTTGGTTGGAGGAAAGGCTGATGGATGAGCAGGTAGAAAGTTGGCAAAATCAAATAAGGGAGATAGCTCCTGTAATGCAGACTGCTGAATACGAATTACTGAAGTCAGAAGCAGATGTTAAAAGGGTATTAGCCTTATGGAAAACAGTTGCTTTGTCTGAAGGTATAAAGACAACTAGTGGTCAAGATACATTCGCTGAAAATCATGCAGAGGTCTATCAATCACGATTGCGAGTGGCAGTAGCTAAAGGTCAGTTAAGTGCAGTTAAAGTACAGCTAAGAGCCTTAGAAGTAGGGTTTGAAGAATGGCGTACTAAGATGGTAAATGCTAGGGAAGAGCGTAAGAGGTATGGAGCATGAACAAGAAAGCTAAAGAATTTTATACTTGGCTTAACGCTTGTCCCTTTAAAGTATGGAAAATTCAATATGATAGTCATGGAAAGACTACAGTAAGTTTTATATGGGATGATAAAAGTGATAAAGTTTTTTAACGAAATGTTAGATAAATTTTTAGAATGGTCTTTTCAGAGAAAAGAAAACAAACTATTTAGGAAAAAAAGATGAGTAAAGGAAGCAGTCCTAGACCCCATGATAAAGATAAGTTTGATGAGAACTTTGAAAAGATATTTGGTGCAAAAAAGAGGAACAAGAATGGCGATAAAGGGAAGAAGTCCAACAGTAAATGAATCTAGGCATATGGACAATGTTAGTCAGTTAGGTTGCATTGTTTGTAGGAATAGAGGATTTAGCTTTATCCCTGCTGAAATACACCATACTCAAGGCAAAACAAAATTAGACTCACATTTTAAGGTTTTACCTTTATGTTATGAACATCATAGAGGTGGTAAGGGAGAAGAACCTATTAGTAGGCATCCTTGGAAGCGAAGGTTTGAGAAAGAATATGGAACAGAGAAAGAGTTATTAGAATTAGTACAGGGATTATTAGATGGATAAAATAGAAGAACAAGAAAAGCGAGTTAAGTTACTAAAAGAATTATTAAAAGAAGCTGAAGATAATTTGTTTTGTTTAAAAATAGAATTAGAAGATGAAGATAAGTATCAATCTGTTTTAAATAACAATGCAGATTACTTTAGTATATGAAGATTGTTTTGCCTTTAGAAGTTTACTACTCTAAAAAAAAGAAGTTCATCCTGAACTTAAATAACTATCGTAATGCTCATTACAGAATACTATCTAGTGCTAAGAGAATTTACACAGACGATCTTGTGCCTAGACTAAAAGACTTTACTAGTTTTAGTGAGCCAGTCTCATTGGAATACACCTATTATGCTAGAAGCAATAGGAGATTAGATATAAGTAATCCCTGTTCAATCATAGATAAGTTTACTTGTGATGCTTTAGTCAAGGCAGAGATTATTGAGGATGATAGTTTTAAGCAAGTGGTTGAAGTAGTTTATAAATTTGGTGGAGTGGAGAAAGATAATCCTAGATGTGAATTGGTAATCGCAGCCGTGGATCGCAGCTAAAGAAATATTTACCAGTCTATTGTTATTCCAGGGAGGAAAAAGATGTTAAAAGATATATTAAAAAACAATCTCGAAAAGAGAAAAAGAAAATGGTGGGAGTGGCATAAGAAAAATCCTGAAGTATGGGAAAGGTTTGAAGCTTATACTTTTGAGGCTATCAAATCAGGTAGAGAGCATTACTCTCATTGGGCGATCATAAATCGTATTCGTTGGCATAGTGAGATAGAGACTCAGGGTGGAGAGTTTAAGATAAGTAACGACCACATTTGTTTTTATGCTCGTTTGTTTCATGCTAGATATCCTGAACATAAAGACTTCTTTAGGTTAAAGCCATTGAAAGAAGAAAAGGATATAGCTATATTAGAGGTTGATGTTCATAACAGGGACTTCAGCTTTCTTTCTCATCTCAGGAACTAAAGCTAGTCTCTTATCTCTTTCTAGTTCTAAATCGCGAAGCATATCCGACTTAACAGTTAGTGATATGTTTTCGTTTCTCATTAATCTATCTCTACGCTCTCTCCAATTTTTCAAATATCTTTCTATAGCTCTGACTTGACCTTTAATATTTAAAACGCCTTGCATGTTACTTCTGTAAGCTGACAACTCATCAAATCGTTGTTGTTTTTGGAGACTATTGATAGTCTGAACAGCTTTATCAACTTCACTTCTTAATTCGTAAAACTGTTGCTGATAACCACCTGACTTATCTAAATCAATTAATAGTCTATTAACGACTGGTATCTTTCTTAATTCAATATTGGAAGGTAGCAAAGGACTTCCTGTAGCTTGTCTAGTCATAGTATCTATAGCAGTTAATACATATCCTCCAAGTGTTCCTGTATAACCTTTTATAACATGTTCTAGTTTGGCAGGAGATATATTTAAAAACTCTCCAATAACTCTAGCTAATTCATTAGTGGTTGCTCTTGATTGTAATCCAGCTTCTTTTTTCTGTTGATAGTAAGGAACAATTTCTGTATTAGTAAATGTATTTCTATTATTAAGAGCTTCTGATATTGGTTTTAATAACTGTAAACCACCACCAGGTTGGAAGAATGGTATATTTAGTGATGTTTTTAACTGTCTACTTGTAGTAGTTAATGCTTCATTTGCAGATTTTTTAGTAAAGGCTTCATCTCCCAATGTCATATCAAAGATTCTTTCAGGAATAGCTTTAAATAACATACCTACTTCAAATGGAATTGGTATCTTAACTGCATGACCATCTCCTATAGGAAACACCCAGTTGTCATCTCTTACTTCTCGTTTGAGATTTTTGTATTCATCTGTGTCGCTAACCATCATGTAATACAATAATGTTAATGATGATAACAAGCCTGCATTTAAAAATGCCTTTCTCATAATTCTTGATTGTACGTCTTGGAGTGTTTCACCTTCTTGTAACTTTTCAACAGAAGAGTATTGACCAGTAAATGATCTATACAATACATCAAGACCCTGAACTCTTGCGTTCAAAAATGGGATCGCAGCAGTAATAACTTTAAACATAGGGTCTAATCCACGTCTTCCAAAATTTATTATTTCTAGAGCCTGGAACGCTGCTTCAGATTGTGCTTGTGCTTCTGTATATCCTTTATCTTTTAATTTTTTATAAACTCCTTCATATACTGCTAGTCTTGTTGCACCATCTGATTTGGTAGTTAATGCTCCTAGTCCATCCCAAAGTTTAAAGAAAGCTCCAGAGGCTGACATTCCGTTACTTGGTGATAGTCCCTGTTGTCGCATTGTTCTAGTAATAAATTGTTTTACACTACCTTCATCATTAGAAAAATCATATCCACCAAGCACACCAAACTTTTCTAAGTCTTGCATATCTCGGAACATATTTTTAACTGAATCTATTACAGGTGTCATAGGTGCACCACTTGTAACAGCAGATGATAATGTATCTCTAAGTATGTTAATAACAACAAATCCTGGATCACGAGTAACTGTATCTCTTAATAATCCTGCTGGTATTGCTAATATTTTAGTGATAGTTCCTGTATTAACTCCACCTATACCTTGTATACCATGAAATAAATTAATGTCATCAACTTCATAAAATTGTTTAATGCCGTTTTCAAATACAAATATAGTATTTAACTTACTAGATTGTTTAGCAGTAACAGGTCTTGCTTCTCCTATAGATTGTAAGTCTCTTAATAGTTTTGCAGTACCATCATTTTTTAATGCTGCTGTAAGAATAGATAAAGAGTTTCTAGATATAGCTTCTATTGGGTCTACATCTAAAGGTCTATCTGAACCTTCTATTTTAATACTTAATGGGTTGTTAGGTAATGCACCGCCTGCAATAACTGGTCCTTGTATTCCAGAATCATCGACCATGTTTTTATAGAATGGATAGTATGAAGAATGTTCTCTCCAAAGATCAGCTTGTTCTGCATCTAATATACCTTTGCTTTGAGCAAAATCAATTAATTTATTATTCCAAGTTTGATAGTTGTTATACACTTCTACCACTTCAGGATGTTGTTGTTCTATTAATTGGATATAAGCATAATCTTCAGCATTAACAGGTGTTTCAATTAATTTATTTTGAGCATCAAAACTTTCTGCTCTTTTTAATGTAGCATAAGCTTTAAATATCTTTTCTAAACTTAATTCTGGATTAGAAAATAATGGTGCAAGTATTTGTATAAGACCGCCTGTTTCACCATTTTGTAATTCTAAATCTTTTACATTTGCTAAACCTGAATTACCATCAATAACATCAGATACATATCCTCTAGTAAGCATACCTTGAAATAAACCTCTAGCTCTATCTGCCATTCTTAAAGCAGCCATTGTTGCTGTATCAGCAGTATTATTTGCAAATCTTACATTTTCATTATCTAGTGATGCTTGTACTAATTTTTTATCTACTTTATCTAATTTGTCTACAAAGTTTTGTCTAAAATCTTTAAAGCCATTTCTTATAGCTGTAATAGGGTCTTTAACAATTTCTATTAATCTAGCACCCCAAGATTTAATTGGTTCATATACACCACCAGTTCTATCAATAAAATCTACAAGACCAGGATTAACTCCATCTAATGTAGGTCTAGAAAAATTAGGTACATCTTCTGGTGTTTTAACAGATAAGTCTTTATTAAACTCTAAAGCAATCTCTAAAGCTTGATCTGAGGCATTAAGATTATAAAAAGGTATTGAGCCTCTAGGTGTTTGTTTAACTGTTTCTTCGGCTTCTGCTAAAGCTTCTCTTAGTTGTATGTTTTCTTGAGTATTACTGCCATCATTAAATCTTTGACCTCTGCTAAATAAAGGTATGTCTTGAGTAAACTCTAAGATACCATTTATTATATCATCTTCATTTATTTCATCTGCAAATACTGTTTCATCAGGATAATCTTTATTATAAAATTCAGTTCCTAATGATTCCCAAAAACCTAAAGCTCTTGGAACAATATTAGATATTTCTAATTCTTGATTACGATTAACAGACATAATTGTTTCTACAACAGATTGCCCTAATCCTTCACCTCGTTCAGATATATTTATATCTGATAAAGTTGTTGGTCCATTTGTATTAGATGAAAATATTGTTTGTCCTATTTTTTCATCATCTTTAAAAATAGAATAACCTTTATATTCATTATTATTATCATCTAGCGTTTCATCTAAAATTACATTTGCATCAGGTTTAATAATAATTCCATTACTATTAACAATGTTTTCATTAATTACTTGAACATTTTGTGGTTTTACTCTGCTAAATAAAGGTATGTCGCTTGATTTTAATGCAATTATTTTATTTTTAATGCTTTTTATTTTTTGTTCTAATGTTTTTCTAGAACCATCTGTCATAAAACCATATTCTCTTTGTAACTCTGCTTCTTTAAACTCAAGCATTGCTTCAAGATTACTTATTTTTTGTTTTCTTTTTTCTTTTGCAAAATAAACAGCATCAGCTTCGTCTGATTCTCTACTAAATGTAGGTATATTTTCATCTCTTGGTAAACCTACTACATCTTTCATGTCTATTTTGCCACGTTCAGGAGGTGCTTGTATTCCTTCTGCTTTAAGGTCTAAAGCTGTAGAAGCATTTTTTAGAAATGCAGATAATTCTGTATTTAATTTTGCAGGTATCTCTAATAATTTTCTAATTGTTTCTACAAATTTATTCCATATACTACCAGTAGCATCTTTGCCTAAAGGTATGTATTCCATCATTTCTTGAAATTCTCTATTTGTTAAACCAAAAGTTAATAATTCTGATACATCTTCATTTGCTTGAACTTCATTTGAAAATAACTGATATCTAATTCTATATTGATTAAATTGTTGTAATAATTCTAATTGACCGAACTCCATTCCATATCCACGCCCTTCGGTTCTTTTAAATTTAAAACCAGTTGCATCTGTATTAATGTATATATCAGCTATTTCTTTTTCTATTACAGGAACATTATTATAAATATCATTATATTCTTTAAGACCTTCTGGAGTTTCAATCCTATCTGATAAATTATTATAGAATTTCATTTTATCTCTATAATATTTTTGTATTCTTTTTGCTTGTGTACTTAATTCTTTATAAGCTGCTTTAACTTTTAATCCTTTTTTATCAGTTGCAATAGCCATTGTTCCTGAATCAGCAACTCTTGTAGTTGTATTTTGTTGTACAGCATATATCTGAGCTAATGTAGCTTGATGTATTCCTTCATGTAATATTGTTTCAAAATTTACACCATTACTTCTTCTCCATTTAGATTCATTCATTAATATATTTTTATTGCTATCATTAATAGACATAGTAAATTCAGAAAAATTCAATGGAGAAAAGAATGTATCAGTAGGTTTTCTTGGACTAACTTGTCCAAGTGCATTATTACTTTTTGTACTTTTTTTACCAACTACAAGTTTAAAAGGAAATGTTCTTTTTTGTTTTTTTAATGCCAATAAAGATTTGTGAACTTTTTGTGCAATAATTTTATAATCTTGACTAGGAGAATTATCAACTAACCATTTCATCATTTTTACAGAATCATAGTTTCCTTTAATAGTTTTAGTTACATTACCATCTTTATCAAATATATCTTTATCTAATACTTTTGCATCTTGCAAACCTTTAAGAATATTATTTCTTTCAGCTTTATATTCATCATTTGTTAATTTTGTTCTGTTATATATAGTTGTTGGAGTTGCAGGTACAACAGGTGCTGTTGGTGGTGTAGGTACAGGCTTTGGTATAGTTAAAGGTCTAACTCCAGTAGGACTTAAATCAGATGTAATATCTTGTCCAAGTATTTCTCTTCTTCCTGGTTCATCTTGAGTAGGTATTCTATCTAAAAACATACTTCTTTCTTTATCACCTAACCTTGTAGTTCTAACTACATCTCTTTCTCTGCTTCCTACTTTGCCAGATTCTATATCATTAAATATTTCTTGAGCACTTTTATATCCTGAAGAACGCATGGCTTGACCCATAGACTTAAAGAACTCAATAACTTTATTAAAGATGCCTTCTACTTTTTGAGGAGTATTAACTAGTAAATCTTTGTTTGCAAATAATTCTGCAATAGCTTCTTCTACAATAATTTCTTCTTGCATTGCAGCAGGTTTGTTAGCTCTATCACTTGCAGTTCTTTGTTCAGCTTCTTTATAAAAAGTTTGATTTTGTTTTGGAAATTTAGTTTTCTTAACTAAGTTGGTTAAATATTGATACTCTTTTTCTGTAATTAAATCTTTTGCACGAAAAGCATGAATCATTTCATGGTCTAATAATTTATTAAGTCTTTGTTGTATTTCTATATCAGTAGCATTGCCATCTGGATTTACAGCATTAAGGGATAAGAAGATAGTATCTGTATTTCTGTCATACTCTCCTGCTGCTGCTCCTTGTGTATCTGTTGCTCTAACTTGTCTTGGATCATATTTAATCTTGCCATCTACTTGTGCAAGAGTAGTAGTAGAAAGTATCTCATCACTTATAACAATGCCAGTATCTTTAAGACCTCTTGCATTTAATGTTTTTCTAATTTCTTTAGCAAACTTATTAGTCTTACCTTCTTCTATAGATTCTATGTAATTGATAGTTTTAGGTATTATTTCTACTGGAGGTAGTAGTTTTTCTTGTTTAACTTTTTCAGACTCTATTAACTGGTCTATTGTTTCTTGTGGTAATTTATTTTCTGATATTAGCCTGGCTCCAAACTCATCAGGTGTTTCGTTAAAACCTTCTGCTTTTCTAGCTATATCAAACTCAAAGTTATCTCTTATTTTATATTTATTAGTTCCTTCAACTTTTTCTATTCTGTTAGAGTAAACAAGATCATCAAAAAATTGTCCATCATTAGTAGCTTTATTGCCACTTAAATCTTTTTTAGAAAACTCTGTTTTATTACTTTTCATTTGAGCAATAAAATCTGCCATATCCTTTGCAGAATAATCTCTAGGTCTAAAGTCTGGAAATTCTATTTTGGAATTAAATTTAGGAAGGGAATGAATTTTAGATAAGAATAATTGTTTTTGACCAATATTCATTTGTTGATAAGTAGGAGAACCAGTCCATGTTTTTGCTGCATATCTAACAGCAGGACTGTTCCATTTAAAGTCTATGTTTTTAGACTCAGCTATATCTCTTATATAACTACTTGAAATAGTTGGTGTATCTTTATCAGCAGTAAGAGAAGGCTCTCCATTTTTTTCTGACTGTTTAAATACTTGAGTTGCATATGAGGATGCAAAATTATTAAATTCTTTTGATGTTAATAATCCTTTAGCTCCTGTCATAGATATACGAGGCATACTACTCATAGGTCTGCCTGTTTGTTGCGTATAATCTTTAACAAGTTTTTTTAATTTTTTATCGGTAGAAGATTTATCAGGAACATTATTAATAAGCTGTTGTATGTTTATATCAGCAGCATTGGTATCTACTAGGCTTTGACCTATTTCATAAGCGGTAGAGCTGTTAATTAAACCTAAATTATAAGTATCATTATCTAATTTTGATTTAAGTTTATTGCCATTAAAGTCTTTAAGTATTTTTTGTTTAACTTGTATAGCATCTATCTCTGTATCTTTAATATCTATTTGTGCAGGAGATGCAGGATTAGTAATATCAACAACAGCAAACTGTTCTTGTGGTGTCATTATTATTTCTATTTCTGGCTGTGGCTCTATTGTTTCAGGAGCTACTATGTTTGGAACTGTAACTACTTCAAGTTCTTGCACTTCTTCTAGTGTTCCTTGTTCTGCTGCTAATTCTGCTTTCTTACTTAAAATTAATTGTTCTTTACTTTCTTGTGCTCTAAGTCCATCTTCTTGCATGTACTTATTTCTAATAGCTTCTTTGCCATTTTTTTTACCAGCCATACTAGAAACTATTAAATCAGCACCTGCACCAATAATACCGCCAATAGTAAACTCTTCAAACATACTTTCGCCAATAGGAAGTTCTTCACTATAAAGTCCTCTAGCTGTTAAATCTTGTAATATGCTAGCAGTAACTTCTTGTCCACCCTCGTATGCACCTGATTGAAGTGCTGACATAAGATATTCTTTTGTGCTTGCTGGAGTAGATTTAGAAACTTTACCTAATATTGCAGCAATAGGTGCTATTTCTGTTAGACCTATTACACCACCAAATAATTCAGCAGTAGTTTCAGTAAAACCACCTACATCTTCACCCATCTCTCTAGCCATTTGCAATCTATCACCTTGAGCTGCTATACCTGTAGGTACTGCTAAAGCTGCTGGCAATGTATTCATTGGTGATAGTAGACCTTTGGCTGCTCCTGGTGCTTTTGCTAAAGCTCTTCCAGCTAAACCTGCACCTAAGAATGGTCCGAATGAACCTACACCTTCTCCTAGTTTTGTAGAAAATTTATCAGCAT
>Ga0209634_1001290_pt1 | contig 18484 bp, 15 predicted proteins | sample LinPmetageLP40_FD_184043 | JGI IMG/M metagenome (GOLD analysis project Ga0209634, IMG submission 184043) | Marine viral communities from the Pacific Ocean - LP-40 (SPAdes) (version 2) | ecosystem: Environmental > Aquatic > Marine > Oceanic | place: Pacific Ocean | collected 2010-08-26 | reverse complement strand
TAAAGCACCGAACAACCCATGCAAGAGAACCATCGGAGGCCCTGCACCTTCATCGATAAATTTAAACCCTTGTTCTTCTTTAACTTCTAATGCCATACTAATTTTCTTTCTACACTTCGTCTAATGCAAATTAACTAATTTTCAATGATTAGCAACTACCTTTAAAGTATCCACCCAGTTTTTTAATGTGGTCAATCCATGTTCACTTAAAGCCGCTTCAGGATGATATTGCACCCCCCATATAGGCAATTTTTTATGGGCAATTGCCATTACTTCGCCTGCGGAAGTTTTGGAGATAACCTGCAAAGGATTCTGTATGTTTTCGATCAACAAAGAGTTGTATCTGACGACTTCATGCTCACTAGGTACAGTATCATATAGCTCATGCTCTTCGCAAATTATTTTTGAGATTTTACCGTGCATTGGCTTATCAGCTTTTACGAGTTTTGCTCCAAAGTATTGCCCTATGGCCTGATGACCAAGGCAAATGCCAAGAATGGGTAAATTGCCAGCACAATGCGCAAGCAATTTTGTCATTATCCCTGCTGAGGATGGTTCTTCTGGTCCTGGTGAAAATATTATTCCTTCATACGAATTGCAGATAATTTTGTTGAAGTCAACATCATTGCGCTGGACGTCACATGTCACGCCAAGTTGAGCCAAATAGTCCACCAGGTTATAAGTGAAAGAATCGTAGTTGTCTATTAATAGTACCAATCTAGCTTTAGGGTTAAACCAATTCCTTGATTGGGTGAAAAATATCTTCTGCCAGTGGCCATAAAATGGCAACATATTCCACGACAGTTGGTGCAATATTGATGATGTATGGATAAAGCAGTGAATCACTGATATAGGCAGTGGGAATCAGCAAACCAACATTGGTTGTCAACCATAAGATAACGCTTACTCCAAATGTCCATTTCAACAAACCGACCAATGCTCCCGCCAGAGAATCAACACTACCCAATAGCGTCATATCCAAGACTTTTTTCAGCATTTTGCCTATAAGATTTACGAGCAATACGATCCCAATAAAAATCAAAATAAAGGCTATGTATGGCAGTATGTTTCCATTGATCTCAAAGTGTTGATCCAATAAGTCCATTCCCCAATGCAGTAATTTGAATCCACCAATAATAGCAAGTACAAAAGCCAAAACAGTAGCCAATTCCATCAAAAATCCCTTCTTGAATCCTCGATAGGTACCGAAAATGAGCGGAATCAGAATGATGATATCTAATGTACTCAACTTATCCTGCCAGTAACGATTTGACCATTATTGAAATCGCTTTGCCTTCAGCTTTGCCTGCAAGAGCTTTGGTTGCCATGCCCATCACTTTTCCCATATCTTGCATTCCCGAAGCACCTGTATCCGTGACAATTTTTTCTATTACAGCTTTCAACTCCTCTTCTGTAAGCTGTTCTGGCAGGTATCTTGATATAATTTCATATTCAAGTTTTTCTTTATCAGCAAGGTCTGTTCTTCCTTCTTTTTGAAAAAGTTCTGCAGAGTCCTTTCTTTGCTTGACCGCTTTGGTTAGTAGTTTTAATCCATCCTCTTCAGTAAGCTCTTTTTTGGCTCCACTGGCAGTTTCTGCCAACAATATTGCGGATTTGATTGCTCTGAGAGCTGTCAATTCATCCTTTTGTTTGGCCAACATGGCCTTCTTGATGTCAGCGTCTATTTGATTTTTTAAATTCATCTTCTAGTTATTCAATGTATGTTATTACAGGTTCTTTTGTCAATAGACTCCATATAATTAACTTGTGCAAAGTTATAAAATAGATGCCGATGACCAAGCTAAGTGTAAATGTAAACAAGATCGCAACCATAAGAAATGCACGAGGAGGTAATAATCCGAATGTTCTTCAAGTTGCACTTGACTGCGAACGGTTCGGTGCAGATGGCATCACCGTCCACCCGAGACCAGATGAACGTCATATACGCTATCAAGATGTTTTGGATCTGGCAAAAGAAGTCAAGACTGAATTTAATATAGAAGGCTACCCTGACGAGCGATTCATCGATTTGATAAAAGAAGCGCGACCTGCACAAGCCACCTTAGTTCCTGATCCTCCAGATGTGCTTACTTCCAATGCTGGCTGGGACACCATCAAGCATCAGGATTTCCTAAAAGAAGTAATTTCCAAAATAAAATACTTAGGTGTGCGTGTCTCGATCTTTATAGAGCCTAGTATAGACATGATCAACGCTGCAGCCACAACTGGTACGGACAGGATAGAATTATATACTGAAGACTACGCAACTCAATATCCAATTGACAAAGAAAAAGCGATCAAAGAGTATAAGGAAGCTGCCAAACAAGCGCATGAATTGGGGCTTGGAATCAATGCAGGTCACGATTTGGACTTAGAAAATTTGCGTTATTTTAAGGAACAAATCCCACATTTAGATGAAGTTTCTATCGGGCATGCACTTGTTTGTGATGCATTGTATTATGGATTGGAAAATACAATTCAGATGTATCAGCGACAGTTAAGAGATTAGGTGGTTTTTAGCCTATGAAATTACGAGGTCTAAGTAAGTGCTTATTCTCCTACCATGATAAATGCTCCCCAGTAGAAAGGTTCCGGGTACTTTTCTTTCACCACATACTGTGCCTTGCGGAAAGACTCTTGTTTATCTCCGCTGGCTAGCCACTCTTTATAGAAGGCAGTCATCAACTCTTGAGTTGCATCATCATCTACATTCCACATACTCATAATCAAGCTCTCTGCCCCAGCTATCAAAAATGCCCGTTGCAGTCCATACACCCCTTCACCATTGGTAATCGTTCCAAGACCTGTTTCACATGCGGACATAACTACCACTTCTGTATCGTCCAATCGCATATTCATCGCTTCATGAGCGGTAAGTATTCCGTCCTCATCATTATACGTATTTCCTGTTTTCAGAAAGCCGCCAGCGCCAGCAAGCACTAACCCTGATCTCATGAGAGGGTTTTCTATATACTTGGTCTTATCGGTACTCGATACTTCATCAATATTGGCCATAAAAAACCCGTGCGTAGCGATGTGCAATAATTGAGGGTTGCGCGCTTGTTTAAGTGTATATTCATCTGCGTTTTTCGTATAATAAGTTGTATGTTCGGCATTTTCAGAAACAAACATACCTGCGATATTTTCAACCTCTGTCTTTGTTCCAGGCAGCATCGAAATACCTTCATCACCTCTCAGATACCTCAACAACCCAGCTCTAAGACCTCGTGTTAGCCCAGTACTCCCTCCACCACCACGAAGTGTTCTTAAACTCCGCTGTTCTCCCTTTTTTTCCTCTTTCTCTATTTCAAGATTGTAATCAGGATAACCAAAAAGCATGGAGGCTCCTGGTTGTGTCTTTTTCCCCTTATCAAAAGTAAGAATGTCTTTTGTATTGGTGACATTATGAATGTTCATCTCTTCCAGCAGGTATTGTTTTGTGTCAGGATTATAGAGTGAATTGATGCTGATCTGATTATAAACTCCATCAGGTGAAAAATATATTTTATTTACACCTTTTAGTACTGGAGCCAAAGGCTTCCAAAGCACTCCATAAGAATGTTGATCAAAAATCTGGTAACGGATCGAATTGCGATAATTAATTATATAGCGTTCCTCAATTCGTTTGCCATTTTCCAGCATCACCAATTCAGGGTAGTCTTTAGTTGTTGGTTTTACAATCAACACGGCATATTTTATGCTGCCGTCAAATTTCCCTCCTGCTTCAGGATTATAGCCTCTAAATCGTATAACCTCTACCGCAGCTTCTCCTTCTGACAATTGATCTCTTACCTCTTGCCAAGTGTGTTGACTATTATGCGCTTCTCCAAATTGACTAGATTTTTCAGTCAACTTTTTCTCCAATGTATTAGCTACTTTACTAAGTGAGTCGATGGTTAGTCGATCACTTACAGCATTGATTGCATAGAGTTTGGAAAGCCGTTCTTTGAGTTCCAACCACTCATTATATTGTGCGATAAGGCTAATGCCGCCTTTATTCATAATGTCGTCACGCACCTTGGTGGTAGCGTACATGATCAAGGCTTTGGTGTTTAGCTGATAATTGTACATTTCAGCTGTAAGCTGCGGCATTGCGTGATGATTGGCTACGGCAAAGGCATTGAATTTTTCAAAATCTACTCTCAAACCTCCATAGTAGAACTTTGTTTTTTCTTCCTCACTCAGCACGGAGAAGTACCCGTCAATCTGCTTGAAATAATTATTAAAAGTTTGATGAAAGAATTCCGCAGACTGATCATTTTCTCCTTTTGCCCAATGATGCACCGCAAGATGTGGAAGAATCTTCCCGTATAGTGGATGACTTTCTCCGAGATTATTTTTCCTGATTTTTAGTGCTTCTTGAAAATGCTTTACAGCTTTTGGATCTTTTTTCATCTCCAATGCTCTGCCAAGGTTGAACAAACTGGTAGCATATGCAGAACTATTTTTTCCAGAAGTCTTCTTATATATTTCTAGTGCTTGTTCATAGAGCGGCATTGCCTTGTCCAACTCCCCTAAAAGCATGCGTACACGTCCTCTATTGTTGAGATTGGTCGCATAGTCAACGCTCTTATCACCATTGGTTTTTAAGAGGATCGGTTTTGCCAGATTGTAGTAATTAAGTGCCTCCTCGTAACTTCCTTTCTCATTATAGGCTTCGCCTATATTGTTCAACGTGTTCGCATAGTAGGGGTGACTTTTTCCATAGGCTTCTGCATCATACTTTTCTATTTTCTGGAAGGCATCCAATGAAGCCTCATAATTTGATAACTCTAGATATACCAACGCCAAATTGTTCAATATTGACATAGATTGTTCAATAGCATCAATACTGCCACGTTCATCAAGAATTTTAATACACTCGCCAAAAACATCTTCTGCATCAGGATATCTGCCCTGATCACTGTACATCACCCCTACATTTGACAATGCTGAAGCAAAATCAATGGAGTTATACCCTTTGGTTTCTCCAATTATCTCAAGTGATTGCTCAAATAAAGGTCCAGCCTTGGAATAATTTCCTAGTGCTGCGTAGCCATCAGCTACCTTATTAAGTATTAGTCCATATTCAGGTATGGTCTCATCAATTTTTTTTAACGTATTCTCTCCATGAGTAATTAGGAGACGATATGCTGTTTGATTCCGCAGTACATCCATGTAAGCAGCAACTGACATTAAGTATTCTTCACTGGTTTGGCCATAGGTGTCCTTGTCTATGTCCAAAAGACGAACTCCAGCATTTCTAGCCTCCGTGTAATTTCCCAGATCATTGTACAAATACATAAGGTTGTACAACGTGCCACTCAATTCCTCATTGTCACCTAGGACTTCTCTCAGTTCAAGTTCTTTTTCAAAATTTGTCACCGCAAGTTTGTCATCACCAGTAACCAAATAGCTGTCTCCCAAATAGAAAAAGACATTGGCCGAAATGCTGTCTTTGGAAGTTGTCAGTTCTTTCTTATGTTTCTTGATTTCATCAATACATTTTTCATACTCTCCAGATTCATAGGCAAGTTCGATTTGGGAGTAGCTTCCTACTGACTGGCTGTAAACAATCTGTGATGTGAATAAACAACATAACATCAGGAAAGGAGTACTCATGCGATATATATGGGTGGTTTTCATAAGTGATATAGGTTGATAGTTAGCTAACCATTCAAAAAAAAGTCATTAGACTAAAGTTACTAATTTTTTTGAATGATTTTTCATAAAAGCAATGCGGTATGTATACCTCTTGATTGGAGAATGTAAGTCATCTCTATCCATGTTTATGACTTATTATAATGAATAAATTCCCATCGCTCAACTATGTGGACAAAGCAAATTGTATAAATTGTCACGTCAAACACAATTGAGAAAGATGAAAAACCCAATCGGAGAATTTATCGCGAATCGCAGAGCCATCTATCCTAAGATGTTCTCTGGTGAGGAAATCCCCACAGAACAAATAAGGGAGCTACTGGACGCTGCCAATTGGGCTCCATCTCACAAGCATAGCGAACCTTGGCGATTTGTTGTGTTTTCTGGTAAGGGACTTCAAAAGCTTGCAGAATTTCAGGCCAACTTATATAAGCAAAAGAGTGAAAATTCATTTCAGGAAGCCCAATACCAAAAACTGCTTACAAAGCCACTACTATGCTCTCATATCATAGCAGTTGTGGCTAAAAGAACTGAAGTCGTACCACATCAAGAAGATATATGTGCCACTGCATGTGCTGTTCAGAATCTTTGGCTGACAGCCTCCGCCATGGGGCTGGGATGCTATTGGAGTACTGGCGGCAGCACATATTATGAAGAAGCCAAACCATTTTTTAGAATGAATAAGGAAGATACCCTGTTAGGATTCATCAATCTTGGCATGATGGATGGATTCTTGCCAACAGGCAAACGCAGTCCGATTGAAGACAAGGTAACTTGGGTCAATGAATAGTCATTACTCAAATCACTTTGTTGTTATTAGTCGTACTTCGAAGCCTCAGCAGGATTGATGAACGCATAAGATTTAGCTTTCATAATGCTCCTAGTGGTAATTTTATAATAAATGTTAAACATCATAGCGTTGAATATTTCAAATAGTCTTTTCTTTCTTCCTCCTCTTGATATGGTTGCTGCTCTCATGTGTGACTTGACATGTCCCTTATCTTCCAATCGATAAAGCGTGACATGCACTTCACTTAGATTCACTTTTCGATCAAGTCTTTCTTGAATTTCCTGAACACTGGCGTTTCCATTTAGCTCCTTTCCAAGAATGATCACCATGATCAAAATCAGCTCCTAGAACCCTCCTAAGCATTCTTTTTGCATTTGTATATAGATTGTGAAACAAATAAATATACTCATTTATTCGAATAAGGTTACATTGAGGTTAGTGATTGAAAAAAATGAAATGTATTTTTTGATATGCAAAACATCTACATAGCCTTGCTCAGGGGTATCAATGTCAGTGGTCAGAAAAAAATCAAAATGGCTGATCTCAAAATTCATTTTGAGGCATTGGGATATGATCACGTGCAAACTTATATCCAAAGTGGGAATGTGATTTTCAGTACGCAGGCGACTGACCAAAAAATACTAGCTGAGCAAATTAGTGATCAATTAAAATCGACTTACGGATTTGATGTTCCGGTACTGGTGAAGACTCTGGAGGAACTCACTGATATTATTCAGAACAACCCTTTTACCGAAGAGCGGTATCATCAAGATCAACAAATTTACTTCACACTCCTTGGAGAGCCTCCCCATTTAGAGAATTTGCAGAAACTAGAAGACATAAGCTATCCCAATGAAGCGTATCATATTGACGGAACTACCATTTACTTTTTTTGTTCACAAGGGTATGGAAGGGCTAAAATGAACAACAATTTTTTTGAGAATAAACTCAAAGTAACAGCTACTACCAGGAATTGGAAGACAGTCAATAAGCTCATTGCGCTTGCTGCTGAGAGCTGATGTAGAGTCAGGTTAAGTGGATTGCAAAAATGCATTAAGCATTGACCAAAATCCCACTTCTTAAAGCCTCCTCTATCTGATTTACTACAGAATCTTCAATCTTCTTTTTGTCTTCCTCTGAAGTTGCTTCATACATGGTTATTATTTCACCCAATACGTAATACCCCTTTTTAGGAGTTTCAAAACCGCTCAATACCAGATATGAAAATTGAGATAGCTCATGCTCTTTTACCTTATCAAAACCAGCAATTGATAAAGAATAGTAATCTTCTTTTTCTTTATTTTCGATATTGATACAATCCCATTCCGTATTTAATAATTTTGCATACTTATTTATTTGCAAGGGAGTGGAAAGCAATAAATGATTGTCTGATTTTTCCATCAAAATTACGTTCCTTTCAACTTCAACAATATTACTTATTTGCAAATACGAGTCACTTTCAATCGTACTTTGTAATGCTAAAGCCTCTTTCTCATAATTAAAAATAGTAGTGGTTCGCTCATCATTGGCAACTTCTACTGCTTTACTTATTCCATCTACAATACCTTGTAAGATGTTTTCCTTTTCTTCGAGTTCGAGGGCGGAACACAGTGACATAGTTTTAGAGAAATAGCTGCTGGCAATCTTGGTTTTTATCGTATTAATAGGAAGATCAAATGACACTTTTAATGTAGTATTGGTTACATCAGGCTTTAATATTGATGGAGTCTTTAACGGCTCGCATAGCTGTAAATAAAAATAGCCTACCCCGGCATTGCCCATAAAGAGACTATAATCTTCAATGTCTGCTTTTGCATATCCCGAAATGTATTTACCTTGTTCTTTAATAAATTCTAATCCGTTAACGCCTACTTTTTCGGTATATTCGAGATATTTATCCTCTCCTGATTGTCTATATGCCTCCAAAAATAACATGGCGTTTCCGCCTCCTCCATGACATACTGCATAGGAAGTGTTGATGTTTTCGGGAGCAACTGTCACTTTATGAGTTTGGGCAATAGCTCTTTCGACATCTTTTTTATATTTCTGATCATTTAGCAATTCATACGCTGTTAATCGTGACAGCCCTATTCCCGGTGCTCCATGACACCATGCTGACATATTTCCTGGGGAAGTGAAAAAAGATTTATTGCCTTTTGAATACTCCTCTTTATGCTCTTTAAGTGTTTTGTCATCAAAATAACCTTTTCTGAAATCAGGCCAATTTTCCATTTCTTTGTTGTAGTAATGGTTTTCGTAGGTAAAGGCTTGTTCTGCAAGCCAATAAAAATCTTTGTTTCCAAAGTATTTTCCCAATTCCAAAAAGACATACCCTATTCCAGATGCACCATGTGAAAATCCGCATAAGCCCCTAATATTTTTTGATGACCTATCCCAATATAGTCCTTCAGATCCCAAATGTGCAGATTCGATTAGGTGTTCTGTGAATTTTTTTATAGTAGATAGTAAATAATGCTCTTGGGTATGGGCATGCAAATGAAGAAGTCCAAGTAATGTTCCTGAAGTGCCATTAATCAAATCATCAATTCCATTGGGCATTTCCAAAAACTGTTCACAATCTTTGGCAATTACTAATGCTTTTTGTTTGTAACTAGAATCGTTCAACAATTCGCCCACTTGTAGCATCGTATATGACGCACCCATCCTGCCTGTGAAGAACGCATAATAACCAGTAGGATTTTGCTGACAAAAATGTTCTATCCAACGAGAGCCCTCCTTGATCGCTTCCAAATACTTGCCATCACTCGTCTGTTTATATAGTTCTATAAAGAACAGAATAATACCCGATGCACCTGAATATATTCCTTCGGATTTGTTCCAAACAACCGATTGGTTTTCACCCATTCCCATGGTTTTCCACGAATAGCCATGTTCATCTATTTCAGCTCTGTCCAGTAAATCGTCTCCTATTCTTACCGCTTCGGCAAGTAGTTCTTTCTTGAGGTTATTGTCCATGTAGTTTGATTGTATTATTCATCCAGTTGTTCCAAAAGCTCCTGTGCTTCAGCATATTTAAAGCTCCCCTCTTCTATTTGTAATAACCGCTTTCTGGTATTTTCAATTTCATCAAGTTGGAGGTAAGTCATAGCCATATACCACGTTATCTGTTCTTTATATTGTTCCAAATCTTCTAACTGTTCGAACAATGGAATGGCTTCATTGGGTAAGCTCAAAGCAAGATAACTAATCCCTTTATAGAAAATCAGATCTTCAAATGTTTGCTTATTTTTACTAACTTCTTTAAAAGCCTGTATAGCTTTTTCGTACTTGTGATGTGAATAACTTTCCATTGCTTTTCCGAAAGGGGATGTGTCATTATTTCGGGTAGTAATCAGATTAGGATAAGGGTCAAAGTAGGTGGTGAACAGCGTTTCGTTGGACAATGTCCTATTAGTAAACAGATAACCAAAAGTGATCAAAAGCAAAACAGAGGCCGCTATTACTATGTAGTAGAGCCACCTTTGCTTATTCTTCGGCTCTATAAATAAGTCATTATGAATATCCTTTAGATGTGCCCTGAGTCCTTCATTACTTAGCTCATCAATTGCACTTTTGTATATCTCAACCTGCTCTGCGAGTTCAGCATTTATAGTGAGCTCTTTTTCAAAAGCTTCCAACTCAGTTTTCTCAAGCTTGCCTTCGAGATACTTCTCTATTGTTTCAATATCGTATAACTCTTCCTTCAATCTTTATTCAATCCATTTTGTCTGCACAATTTAATTAATTGCTGCATGCATCTATACTTTTTGTTTTTTGTGGATTGTTCACTACCTAGCCCCAATTTAACCATGATTTCCTTCATGGAGTACTTTGCATAGTAATAATCGATCAATATCTCTCTACACGCCTCTCCCAGTTGACTGATCGATTCTCGCAGCAACTGCCCTTTTTGCTCATTCTCAATTTCATCCGATTCTTCCGCTTCAAAATCGGTAAAATTATCAAGATCGGTAATGTCCGATACCTGACGTGGATGTTTTCTTAGCTCCTTTAACCATAAATTCCTAGCAATGGCATACAGAAATGTTTTAATGGTTGAATCACCTCTAAAGGTTTCGGCCTTTATTTTATTATACAGTACCACAATTGCCTCTTGGAATACATCGGCAGCACCTTCCTCATCACCATTGTTCTTAATGACAAAGCCACGGATAAATGGATAATACGTTTTATACAGATAACGAAGTGCCTCATCATGCCGTGTTTTAGCACCCACAAGTATCCGGCTGATTATTTCTTTATCGTTGTAATTTCTATCCATTTATTTAGTCCCACAAAAAAGCAAAAAGTAATCAACGTTTGAAATAGTCCTTTCGATAAACAATTTGACTGGTATTGTGACAGACGAAGCTTGCCCGTTCTATTCAGGCAGGTCACATCTTCGAAAAGAAATGCTTTTCTCCAAGTATGTCTGTGGTCATATATAAAAATCTTGATGACCTTTTTAAAGAAGTGGTACTAAGAGACAAATAAACAAAAGGCGGAACCCGAAAAGCCTGAGATAGAGTAGGGAATATTTTAAATTTCAAGTTATGAAAAACAAAAAATTAAACCTGAATCAGTTGAGAGTAAAAAGCTTTGTGACTGATCTAGAGAATGGAAAGCAAAATACGGTAAAAGGTGGCCTTTTATCGATCATTTGGTGCAAAACAGATAATGATGATTGCGCTCCTCATTCTCAAGCATGTGACCCAGGAACTGGTGGAACAGGTTCAGGTAATCCTGCAATTTGTCCTGGCGAACTTAGTAATGGCAACAGTGATTGTAGTGTGCAATATTGTGATTAATTGAAACAAACTCTGCCCATTAGTTATGTGCCATCAAGGACACATTAATGGGTAGTTTTATTCTCAAACTGTAGCTGCATTAACTACTAATCATATTTCCCCCATTTTTGTTTAACTCCTCCTTTTTTTCTTCATTTGCTACACCATCCTAATACTAGTAAATGTCTCGAATTCAAATACTTTTTGTTCTACTAAGTTTAATTTCCTTAAAAAATATTGCTACACCCTTTGAATTGAAACGAGACACATTGGTTGCTGATAATTTTTTTAATCGAGCTGAATCACTCCGATCAATAGCAAATTACGATAGTGCCTCCATCTATTATAAGCGAGCAGCCCAGGAGTATAAGGATGACAAAATTTGGGATAAATACCTCTTAGCTACTTATTATAGAGGGGGGCTGTTGCAATCAAAAAGTGATAAATACAAAGAGGCTATTGATTGGTTGTTAGGTAATTTAAGCCAAGTCCCTGAACAAGACTCTTCACGAGCAGTAATGTCCAAAAAAGCGGATATATATATACGTGTTGCTTATGCTTATAGGAGTTTAGGAAAATATCATGAGGCTATAGACTATTTTGACAGAGCTTTAGCGTTTATGAAGTATGCAAAAAAGGACAAGACAGAAGCTGTATTGACAGGAAAGGCAGTAACATTTTGGCGTTTAGGGAATAATGAGAATGCATTGATTCAACAAGAAAATGCATTGAAAATTCTTCAAAATAACAAGAACTCTAATCCCCAAAGATTAATTATTGCAAATAATGTTTTGGGTCTAATACATGTGTCACTAGGCAATTATCATAAAGGTGATGAGTATTATAAAAAGTGCCTAAGACTTCTACTGATACCCGAAAACTCAAATATGTCCCTTATGGCAATAGTATATAACAATCTCGGAACTGTGCATGGGAAAACGGGGAATAGTCAAAAAGCTATTGAATATTATAATCGAGCACTTCATGTTTTCAAGGAGAGTAAATCTAATAAAAGTAATATAGCCTCTGTTTTAAATGATGTTGGGAAAGCTTATATAGAATTAGAAAAATATGATGAAGCAATAATTTTTTTTAATCAATCACTTGAAATAAGTCTCGAAATTTTCAAAAGTGATCATCATTATATCGCCCGTTCCTATTTCCATTTAGCAGAAATATATAACCTATCTGGCAAATTTGATTTGGCTCGTACATATTATGAAAAAGCCTTAGTCATGAGGTTAAATATGCTTGGTGAGCATTCGCATTATGTAGCCTATACTTATAATAGATTAGCTAATTTGCTTGAAAAGCAAGGGCTATATGAAGAAGCTTTAGAAAACTTGGACAAGTCCATCGCTTCTAATTCAAAAAAATCAAATGAAGATCAAATGAAGCTCTCAACCTCAGAGCTGTTTCACAACAGCCTGTCCAAATTGGAATTTTTTTTTACACTAGATCAAAAAGCATCAGTACTTCAAAGTATCTACAAAAAAGATCGAAAAGTGACGCACCTACTCTCTGCTTTGCAGATTTATGAACTTTGCGATTCATTTATAGACACAATTCGCACCTCTTATCAAACATATTCCGACAAAGTTGAATTAAACAAATCATCAACAATATTTTTTGCTGAGGCAATGGATTTATGCTGGCAGTTATTCGAAAGAAGTAAAGAAGTAAAGTATATACAATACTTATTCTATTTTTCGGAAAGAAGTAAAGGTGCAGTACTTAACGCTAGTATGACCGACACGAGATCCAAAAAATTTGCCAATATTCCAGATAGTTTGCTTGTTAAAGAAAGGGAGCTCAAAATAGATTTATCTTTTTATAAATCACAAGAGCAACGTGAACTTGTCAAAAAAGAAGAACGTGATACTGCTAAATTAAATTATGCGCAAGAAGAAATATTTAACCTAAGTAGAGAACAGGAAGATTTGATCCAAGTACTCGAGAACAATTATCCGAAATATTATGCCTATAAGCACAATATAAAAATTGCCTCTTTGGAAGAAGTGCAAAACAAAATCATAAAACAAAATCAATCTATGTTAGAATATTTTGTCGGAGATAGTCTTATATATACGGTCACTATTACCAATGACAATTCGTATATTCATCAACAACCCAAACCCACGAGTTTCGATAGTATAATATCTACTTTTCAAAAAGCAATAACTAATAAAGATTTTGAAACATACGCTCATAGTGCTAATATTCTTTACAATATCCTAATAGCACCTGTTAAAGATAATATTCAAGGCAATCGACTTATTATTATCCCAGATGGCACACTATGGCATGTCAATTTTGATCTTTTACTTAGTTCGAATAAACCAACCGAAAATTATAAGGAACTTGATTATTTATTAAAATATTATGCCATTAGTTATGCCTATTCAGCGAATTTGCTGTTTCAGGAATCAAATAGGAAAGAGCCGTTAAATAATAAACAACCTCTTTTGGCCTTTTCATTTAGTAATTCTGACAACAATGAGTCCTCTAATAATATTGCACTAACTACACTAAGAAGTAGCTCCTCTGAAGACCTACCTGGTAGCAGAGCAGAAGTAAGAGCCATAGCCAATATCTTTGACGGACAATACTATTATGGGCAATCAGCCAATGAAGCTAACTTTAAAACAAATGCAGAGGATTACGCTATTTTACATTTGGCACTCCATGGTGAAATAGATGATGTATACCCCAATAACTCAAAACTATACTTCACCCAAAACAACGATTCAATAGAGGATGGCTATTTGTATGCTTATGAATTATACAACATGTCTCTCAATGCTGAATTGGCTGTATTGAGTGCTTGTAATACAGGATCAGGTAAGTTAGTGAAAGGGGAAGGCATTATAAGCTTGGGTCGAGCGTTTACCTACGCTGGTTGTAAGAGTTTGGTGCTCACTCAGTGGGAAGTGCCAGATGCCACTACCCCTCAAATCATGAAAGATTTCTATCAGGGACTTAAAGAAGGGTTGACCAAAGATGAAGCATTGCGCCAAACCAAATTGAATCATTTGGCTACGGCTGATAAATTAACAGCTAGCCCGTTTTACTGGGGATCCTTTGTGTTGCTAGGCGATAGCTCTGCTATTGATCTTGAAGAAGATAATAACAGCACTTTATATAGCACGTTTATACTACTTTTGATTATTGTAGTTTTGATATTTATTCGCAATAAGAGGCTAAAGGTTACTGCTTAACTCTACTTTGCAACACCTTCACGCTCTCAATTATCAAGTAGCCCAAGTACGCTTCATCTCTGTTCTTAATTCCTAATCGATTGTTGATCATATGCACATAGCTATCATATATCGACCACCTTTCTTGCTGCGCTATCGAAAAGTCTTTTCTCGTTTTTTGCATATACCATTCCGGAGGGGTTAATTTATCATTTTTCTGAACTTCTTTAAGCTGAGTGCCAACTTCTTTCATATCACCTACCCACTGGTTTAGCCACTCCTGTTCGAACTCTTGCCCTTCATTCAATGCTTGCCAAACTGTTTCAAAAAATGGGAGCAACCCTTCTTTTTGTTCTTCAAAATTTTTCTCAAAAGCGATTAAAGCTTCTTTTTTTCGCTTTTCTAATTCTTCCTTAGAAATATCCTTTTCAAAAAAATAATACGCCCGGGACAACCAATTTTCAAAAAAACGATTGAAAAATGCCGACATTTCATCCAGCTCCATCCCCAAAGCATACCCGAAACCTAAGTGTAACTGAATAGCTCCTCCTAGAGCTCTACTATAATCCCATGAATCGCTCTCTTCAGTGACTGCTAATATGGCCTTAGAAGCAGCTTCAAACTGCTGCTCAGCTACCAATATTCCGTACTCACCTCCATATCTTTCAGTTTCCGGTTTATATTCAGTGAATTGCACAGAGTCGTTTGGATACCACTTTTGATCTTCAGGAATGTCATTTCCCCAGGTGGGCTCTTGCCTTGTTGAAGGATTCTTTTCAAAATAAGCTTCGAAGTGTTCAATCAGCTGCGGTTTTACACTACTCTCAAGGATCGCAGCATCTCCTTTAAACCTTAACCTAAGATGAGGTCCTTTTTCCCAATAACGTATAAAAAAATATTGGTCTGCTAACCCTTGTTTAACAATACGCTCTGCAAAAGGCTTCACTACTTCAACCAATATATTTTCCCACGGCTCAGCACAATACAGATATGCAGCCAACCATTTTTTTTCTTTATTCATATTTCTCTTATATGTTTATCGATTTGTATTCGACAACTCAATTCTAGAAATAATTTTCTTCTATGCCTTATTTTTTGACTAAATCCATTTGTGAATAACCAAATCCCCAATTAACCAATCGACCAGTTATCCAATATTATTTATACCATTGAACCACAAATTCTGACACAAATCGTTCATTATCTATTTTCAACATTTGTCCAGATGCTGGCAACATTTCTTGTATTTTTATAGAAACAGGAGCTTTAGAGATGAGTTTTTCCAGTAAGTTGATCAATAGCGGGTTTCTTAAGTCTATATATTGTGGTTTGTAATCATCCTTTGTTAATTTTTTAGTCAACTTAGGATCAAGATTGCTCCCCCATCGATCCGGATTGATGAAAACAAATACCTCATCAGGTATTTCATTTTCCAATCTCCATTCATTTATTTTCAAATAGTATTCCCAGTCGGTATCAATAGGCTGCCTTTGTGGGATCAGTACTTTCGGGATACTCCATGTCTTTCTTTGCAATGTTATTTGGTCTTCATAGACAATCCTCGGTTGTACGATGATTTTTGGTGTTTTTTCATCCTTATCCTCTCCTGCTAATTTGTTTTTAGCTAATGAAGCATTGATGATGCTTGTAACAGGTTGTGTAAAGAGGTATTCGGCTTTTGAAAATTTTTCTAACAGTTGAAATAATTGAGATCTTCCCATACTGCCTTGAAATCCTAGATCAAAAACATGCGCTTTTTTTCCTGTGGACTTTTGTTTCAGGATCAGTTCATCTACATCATTGTCATAACATATCTCGAAATCAGTAATAGGAATTTGCTGATCTTCCGGCAATGTATTGTGTCCTCCTGGCATCCATATTTCATTAGGCATGAGTGGAGGATGCAAGTTCGCATTGAAGTAGGACGCATCACAATCTTCTATAAAAACGGCATCTTCTTTATTTGATCCATTGTTCCAACCTCGCAATTCATCAGTGACTTTATGGTCAAAAATGTGTAAAAATCGACTTAACATTTTTCCATAACCTGAAAACGTCCCATTGACTACAGCTTCTAGTTTTCCACTCTCATCTACATAGAATTGAACAAATGACCCAAAAGATGTCCCCTCTGAGCTGGTATCATCAATGCCTAAAGCTGTATTGGTCTGTTGTATTTCCTTATTGGTGATGTCAATCTGACCATTGCTGTTTTCTACGACCTTCTTGATTTCCTTTGTATATTTTTCATTCCATTGTTTGAGCGACTTTTGTCGATCTTTCAGTTCAGGAATATCTAAAAAAGGATTTTCTTCCTTTTCCTCTTCTTTCTTGTTTGTCTCAACCGTATCCTTTGAATCTGTGCTTTCTTGCTCTGTTTTATTCCTTTCTGCCTCTTCCTTGGCTTCTTTCTTTTTCTCTTCTTCGTATTCTTTGAGCGGCTTTTTATATTCTCTAAAAAAATCCTCGTAGAAAGTCAACAAATCAACAGCACTTTCTTCTTGATACTTTTGGAGAAAATAATGCTTCATTTTTACTTTTTCATCCTCCATTCCCTTGAAGACCTTCAAGGACTGCATCAACCCATCTAGTTTTTCAACAAAACCGTTTAGTTGACTTTGATTAAATAGTGCTTTCACTTCTCTAGTCGTATCCTCATAGAAGATTTGTTCGGGCTTGAATGAAAAAAACGTAGCCGCTTTGTGCTTGAATTCTTCTTCTTCCTTTTTCTCTTCTTCCTCTTTTTCTTCCTTTTTATTGTCTGTTTTTTTCTCCTTATCAGCTGCTATCGCAGCTTCTTCTTCCTCCTTTTTTCGCCACTCTTCTTGTCTTACTTCCTGAGTCTTTCGTTCGTCTTCTGGCAGTCCTGCTACTTGATGAATTGTCATACAGATCGCTCTGAATTTATCATATGCCTTACTTAATATCTCCTTTCTTCCCTTATCATCTATTGCTGCATATTGATTGGCCCATTCTCTCAGCTGTATCAGCACATCTATTAATTCAGCAATATGTGGTACTTCATTGTCTTTCAACAATGCCAGTTTTTCCACTAATTTGATATCCCAATCAGGATCTATCCCTGATACTCCAATATTATATTCAAGGCAACCATAGTCAATCAGTTGTTTGACATAGGTCTCCAATTCTTCAGCATCTGCATCAATGTTATCCTGTAATGAAGTGATTAATTCATTGAATCGAATGCCAGACTTATTTTCTTTGGCGGTTTCAATGATGAGTTCGACTACAGGGTTAAATGGAATTCTTTGAAAAGACTCTATGTTGTTGTTATTCGTCAAAAATAGAAAGTGATCTTCTTTGGTTTTAATAGTAGGGTTGGGTCTCAATGAAAGCCATAGGTAAGCTTCTCGATAGTTTACTAATAAATCGAGCAAATACTTCAACAAGTAATTATTGACTCGAATGTGCCCTTTTACTTTTACTTTTTCTGTGTGTGTAATACTTATGGTTGCTGCATTATGCTCTTCAGACAACTCCGCCATTGACAAGTTTGTAAATGTGCTAAACGGGGAAGTTTTTGTGTACATCCTCGTGAGGTACTTGAGCAATCCTTGTTCTATTTGATATTCTTTCTTTCTAAAATCTTTGACCCCCTTCTTGGTATATGAGTCGAGCCGGTCAAGTAAAGATTTACTAGATAACAATAAGCCCTTCTTGAGATTATCCTGATTCGCTATTTGCTTAAAGACTTCTCTGTTTTGATACAAGCCTTCTTGATACTGTTCTTCAAATGCATGTATTCTAGATTTTATCGAAAGACTAAGCTCAAGATATGACTCCAGTACTTGTTTGAGTTCGTTGGATAATACCTCCTTTGCTTTATTTAACTTATTGTTTTTGATTTTCCTGTTGTTAAATAAATCTCTTCTCAGGTTTTGAATCAAATTTTGATCTGCCGTATCTTCAAGTTGCTCAATAAATGAAAACAGCTGATCACACAGGGTTTTATTTCTATTTTGCCTATCTCCTTTAAGATCAATAATGGCAGCTACTTCCCGAGTAAGTGAATCTGTATTCATTTGAGCCCATTGCTCGAAGGACTCAAA
>Ga0209634_1001288_pt1 | contig 18501 bp, 13 predicted proteins | sample LinPmetageLP40_FD_184043 | JGI IMG/M metagenome (GOLD analysis project Ga0209634, IMG submission 184043) | Marine viral communities from the Pacific Ocean - LP-40 (SPAdes) (version 2) | ecosystem: Environmental > Aquatic > Marine > Oceanic | place: Pacific Ocean | collected 2010-08-26 | reverse complement strand
GATATGGCCTTCTCGGAAAGTGTCAGTAGCTGATCTGTACTTTGTCCTCTGGCGGATACCACCACAGCTACTGGATTATTATTTGCTTCATTTTTGATAATGTTCAAAGCTTTCTTCAGGGGGTCTCCGTTAGCCAAAGACTTGCCTCCAAACTTTAACACCAATCTCGATGCATTTCTTTCCCCGTTCATATTTCTATTATAAAATTCTTCTATCCTTTTTGTGATTTTTTGTGTTTCGATCAAGAATCCGTCATGACCGTATTCTGAAGAAATCTCTTGGTAACTTGCATATGGAATGTTTTCTGCCATAAATCGCTGAAACCGAACGGGAATGAGTACATCACTGTCTATGCCTATTACTAAGGTTGGAATTTGAATTTTGCGCAATGACAAAACTTCTCCACCCCGATTTCTACCCACATTGTGGCTATCCAGACATTTACTTAGGTAGTAGTAGCAAAGTGCATCAAATCGTTTAGCGAATTTATTTCCTTGATATTGCATATATGAAGATGCTTTAAAATCATCCACCTTCTCACTTTTATCGCTCTGCTGGTCAATGAAAGCCTCAGAAGTACGATAAGTCAACAACGCCATCGATCTTGCTGCCTTCATGCCTGCTTCACCTCCATTTTCTTTCCCAAATGACGGATCAGATTGTAAGGCTATCCTTTGAGATTCATGCACTGCTATTCCCCATGCTGATTCCTTAGCACATGATGCCAGCACCACAAGATTATTGATCTTCCCATTGTATGACAAGGCAAATTCAAGTGCTTGATTTCCCCCAAAAGAACCACCAATAGCAGTATGTATTTCATCAATATTCAAATGCTCGGCTAATAACCGATGAGCCTTTACCACATCTCTTACTGAGAATTGGGGAAAGGATAAATCCATTGGTTTTGTGCTGCCATAGGGTGATCCAATCGCATTGGCACAAACAATGAAGTACTTATCAGGAGAATAAAGACATCCTACTCCAAATAATCCATTCCACCAATCTAGTACATCAGAGTTAGCAGTCAGTGCATGGAACGCCCATATCACATTGTTTTTCAGATCACTTAGCCTGCCATATGTATGGTAAGCGATTTCTAAATCAGGGATTTGCTCACCAGACTCTAACACAAATGCTTCTGAAGCAATATACTTTTTCATTTGGCTTACCTTTTTGATTTTTTCAATGCTTGATCGATGTCCGTGATAATATCATCAACATGCTCAAGCCCAACCGAGAAGCGAATAAACCCTGATGTGATATCTACAGCCAATTGCTCTTCAAGGCTCATTTTAGAATGTGTTGTAGAAGCAGGGTGTGTAGCAATGCTTCTTGCATCACCCAGATTGGCAGTGAGAGAATGTAAATTCAGTGCATTGAGAAAGGATGCTCCCCGTTCTGCCCCACCTTTGATTTCACATCCCACCAATCCACCACCTTGGGACATTTGTTTCTTAGCAAGATCGTATTGGGCATAGTCTTCGCGATGAGGATAGATCACTTGTTCTACTTCAGGATGGTCAGCTAAGAATGAAGCGACCTTTGAGGCATTATAGCAATGTCGGTCCATACGAAGTGCCAAGGTTTCAATACTTTTAGAAAGTACCCATGCATTGAATGGAGAAAGACTAGCTCCCATTCTGCGAATAAAATCATAACACTTCTTAACAGGCGCTTCTTTTCCAAGAATAGCACCACCTAGAACCCTACCTTGCCCATCAATGTATTTAGTAGCTGAGTGAATAATTAAGTCCGCACCATATTGACTTGGCTGCTGAAGATATGGTGTTGCAAAGCAATTGTCCACCGAAAATATCAATCCTCTTGACTTACACATTTCACCTAGAAATGTGAGGTCTGCAGTTTTCAAGGTAGGATTGGAAGGTGTCTCTACAAAAATCATTTTTGTATTATGTCTGACTGCCTCCTCCCATTGATCATTTTCATCAACATCGACATAGGTATGGGTGACACCCATATCAGGAAGTATGGAGGAAATAATATGCCTGGAGTTTCCAAAAATGGCACTCGATGCAACAATGTGATCTCCCGTCTTGAGCAAGGCCACCATAGAAATATAGACTGCCGCCATCCCCGAGGCAGTAGCCACTCCAGCCTCACACTGCTCCAATAATCGTAGTTTCTCTACAAATTCATCAGTATTGGGGTTCGAAAATCGAGAATATAGATTTCCCTCGATTTCACCACTAAAAAGTCCTGCTCCTTCTTCGGCTGTATCAAATGTAAAACTGGAGGTAAGGTACAATGGAGTCGAATGCTCTTTTTGAGCGGTTCTCTCCATTTGTGTGCGAATAGCGATTGTTTCAAAATGTCTCTTTTCCATAATATCAATTCAGTATTAATATCAAGAATGGTAGAAAAGAGAAAAACCTCTTTCAACATGTGTAGTCAAAAGAGGCCTTTTATATATCTTCTGACTTATCTTTCTCCGCGTACGAAGTAGGAATTAGCACCTTCTTGCTTTCGCAAGGGTTGCTAAGGTTTCATCGGGCCGAACCCTCCACCTTTCTTGATAAGTGATGTTTAAGAACTACGCTTTACTTAACAAAGCTGCGCAAAGGTATTCAAAATTGAATGCTAAACAAATATTGACAAATGCTCAATCAGGTACTCGCATCGTCCAAACTGGAATACTGGTATGATTTACTACATCTTCAGCAATGCTTCCTGTCATCAGATGATTCAGTCCAGTTCTTCCATGAGTGATCATTCCTATCATATCAGACTGCCTATCTTCTGCAAAATTGAGTAATCCTTCCTCCTCGCTAAAATCATTGTAGACATGAAGTTCAGCTTTTAAAAACATCTCTCTCGTTACCAAATCATCCATGTGCTGTTTGGTCAAAGCGTCTCTTTGAAAATTATTGGGGGTGTTGACCCGTACGAAATCGATAGTAGCATCCATGACATGTTGCATTCTTTTCAACGCGGCCATTGCATTTTCGCTGAGTTTACTAAAATCACTTGCAAAGGCAATTTTCCTAATGTTTTCTAGTTTTGTTGGCGATTTCAAGGTGATCACAGGGCATTTAGCTCTTCTGACAACTTTTTCAGCATTGGACCCTACTAACATCTCTGTAATTCCTGATGCTCCATGAGTCCCCATCACCACAAGGTCAATACTAAATTCTCTGATTTTATCAATAGTCAAATCAGAGGGGTGTCCTATCTCAACTAAGTGAGAAATGTTCTCTACTGGTAATCCAAGACTAGAAATCGATTTATCAAGGTTTGTTCTTCCTCGCCCCAACAAAGTTTCAATAAGACCATCATCAAATGACTGAAACACTGAAGCTCCAGTTGGGTCAATTCCCCCAGCAAACGAATGTTCAACAGAGTGTAAGACCAATAACTTGGCATTGTTCTTAATAGCAATTTCACTTGCAAACTTTAGTGCATAATCGGCACATTTCGAAAAATCAGTTGGAACTAATATTCTTTTCATAGCAATAATGTTTACGCTAAAATTATAGATATAATTTACACAAATACATGATCAAGATCAGTTTCTAGATTGATTTTTCTCAAATCTAAAAAAGCGCTACCTGCTTAGGAAGTAGTCTAAATGTCTTCCTGTGATAGGGCGTGATGCCATGATCACGTATTGCCTGACGGTGAGCTTTGGTAGGATAGCCAGCATTTTGTTCCCATCCATAATGTGAGTATTTCGCAGCCAAGTCCTCCATGAGTTCATCTCGGTGAGTTTTTGCCATGATAGAGGCAGCGGCTATCGAGAGGTATTTACCATCTCCCTTTATGATACAATCATGAGATAGTTCTTTGTATTTAATAAATCGATTTCCGTCTATTATCAGGTGTTGAGGTATGGGGGTCAATTGATCAACTGCCCGATGCATGGCGTAAAAAGAGGCTTTCAAAATATTCACTTCATCTATCTCTTCATTGCTATATTCTCCTACCGCCCATGAGATAGCTTCTTTGATGATTTCCTCTCTGAGAATTAATCGTTTCTTCTTGCTCAGTACCTTCGAATCATTCAGCAGCGGGTGCTTATAGTCAGCAGGAAGAATTACTGCTCCCGCCACCACTGGTCCAGCCAAACAACCTCTACCTGCTTCATCACAACCAGCTTCTAAAACTCCTTTTTTATGAAATGATAATAACATATCGCAATATGTATATGGTTCTACCACGAATTTAATGGAAATAATATTTTAAGTAGTTGGAGGATGTGGTATTTAGGTATAGAAACAAGTTGATTGGGTTGATTAGTTGAATAAGTGGTCAAGCAAGGGAAACCGAGAAGAATATCATTATACAGCCAGTATTCATCATTTGTTTGGAGACCCAATTAACCCAATCAACTCAATTAACTTAATTGAGTCTCAGCAAATGACAATAAAAACAAATAGAGCAATCCACACTAAATTCGTGGTAGAACCAATAAAAGAGAAAATTCAAATGCTGTGTCAATAATTTAATCCGCTTGACTAACTTTGCATGCGATGAAAACAGCTACTAAAGAAACTAATTTCAATTTCGAAGGACAAACAGATTTTTATCGCGGAAAAGTTCGTGACGTGTATTTCTTTGGAGATAAGATAGCCATGATAGCCTCTGACAGAATTTCGGCATTTGACGTAGTGCTCCCAAGAGCCATTCCCTTTAAAGGGCAAGTACTCAATCAAGTAGCAGCAAGAAACCTGAATGCTACGAGGGATATTGTGCCAAATTGGTTGATTTCGACTCCAGAACCAAACACCTCCGTTGGATTAAAATGTGAGGCCTTCCCTGTTGAGATGGTTATCAGAGGATATTTGGCAGGTCACGCATGGCGAACTTATAAGTCTGGAAAACGAGAATTGTGCGGTGTGGTCTTGCCAGATGGGCTTAAAGAGAATGATAAGCTTCCAAAGCCAATTATCACCCCTACTACCAAAGCACATGAAGGTCACGATGAAGATATTTCCAGAGAAGAACTGATCAAACAAGGATTAGTGACTGAAGCTGACTATTCCGCGCTTGAGCAATATACTTTTGCACTTTTTGAAAGAGGTACAGACTTAGCTGCCAAACAAGATTTGATTTTGGTGGATACCAAGTATGAATTCGGAAAATTCAACAAGGAGATTCATTTGATAGATGAGATTCACACGCCAGATTCTTCAAGATATTTTTATTCAGAAGGTTATCAACAACGACAAGATCGTGGTGAAGAACAAAAACAATTGTCAAAAGAATTTGTAAGACAGTGGCTTATCAGCAATGGATTTCAGGGACTTGAAGGACAATCTATTCCAGAAATGACAGATGAAGTTGTTAAGAGCATCTCAGAAAGGTACATTGAGCTTTATGAAAAAGTCACTGGTGAAAAATTCTCGGCTCAAGCAAGTAATTTTGATAAGAAGACGATAGAACAAAACATCCTTCGTTCCGTAAACGGACAGTGATGAATCAAACAATATTTTGTAAATTGAAAATCAGTTAGAATATACATACCTATGAAATACACAATAGACAAACAAGAAAAGTACGCTACGCTTACACTGCATGAAGAAAAATTGGATTCTAGTGTAGCACCAAACTTGAAGTCAGAATTATTAACTATTCATGCAGAAGGAATTAGAAACATTATCCTTGACTTGCAAGAAGTGAAATATACAGATTCATCCGGATTGAGTTCTCTGTTGGTGGGTAATCGAATTGTTCAAGAAGAAGGTGGGATTTTTGTGCTATCAGGCCTTTCTGATCACACTTCAAAATTGATCAAAATTTCTCAATTGGATAGCGTACTCAATATACTTCCTACTGTAGATGAAGCAGTAGAAGCTGTTTTTATGAATGAACTAGAAAACGACCTCAAGAAAGAAGGAGGTAAATAATTACGTCATCTCAAGTTGACGTTCAAGCTAACTATACTGGGTACTAGTGCTTCCTTGCCTGCATATGGCAGGCATCAAAGTGCCCAGCTATTAGAAATAGGAAAGCTCACTTTTCTAATTGATTGTGGAGAAGGTACTCAGCTTCAACTCACTCATTACAAAATCAAGGCTCAGAAGATTGATCAAATAATGATAAGTCATCTTCATGGCGATCATTACCTAGGTCTTGTAGGGCTACTTTCTTCGATGAATCTCTTAGGGCGAAAGAAAAAACTGGTATTACATGGGCCAAACGGATTGGAAGAGATCATCACAACTCAGTTTAGATACTCTCAAACATCCTTAAATTATCCAATCTCCTTTCAGAGGTTAGGCACCAATCAATCAAATGTAATATTTGAGAATGATACGTTGTCTATTTCTTCCTTTCCCCTCAACCATAGAATCCCATGCTGTGGATTTGTTTGGAGGGAAAAACCTAAACCTAAAAAAATCAATAAAGACACTTTGCCAGTCGACTTATCACTAGTGAATATTGTTCGCTTGAAAAAGGGAGAAGATATTTTTGATGAATCTGGAAAGCTGATTTATAGAAATAGCTCTCTGACACTTCCTGCAAAAAAGTCTCGGAGTTATGCATACTGCTCTGACACAAAATATGATGAGACAATAGTGCAGTATATTCATAAGGTAGATTTACTGTATCACGAATCAACTTTCTTAGACGATATGACAGAACGGGCAACCGCAACTTTCCATAGTACCGCTTCGCAGGCTGCTCAGATTGGGAAACTAGCCAAAGTTAATCAGTTGCTTCTTGGCCATTACTCTGCCAGGTATAAAGATGTTTCTCTTTTTTTGAATGAAGCAAAACAAGTACTTGAGGCTACTCAGCTGGCGCAAGAAGGTATTGAAATAGCGTTAGAAGAATAGTATGTCGAGCTTAACATCTTCCAAGAAAACAAATCTTTTCATAGTGCTGTGTGGCATTTTCTTAGCCAATGCCATCCTTGCAGAAATGATCGGAGTGAAAATATTTTCTCTTGAGCAAACATTTGGATTTAATCCCGCGCAAATTCCTCTTTTAAAAGGTTTTGTGCTAGACTTCAATCTTACGGCTGGAGTAGTAATATGGCCTGCAGTGTTTATTACTACGGATATTATCAATGAGTACTTTGGAAAAGAAGGAGTCAAAAAAATCAGCTATCTTACTGTAGCGTTAATTTCCTATGTATTTGTGGTGATCTGGATAGTCACTTATCTTGCCCCAGCAGATTTCTGGTTAGGAATCAACAGTACAGATAACAATGGTGGTGCATTTGATGTTAATTATGCATTTAATAAAATTTTTAGGCAAGGTGCTGGAATAATTATTGGCTCACTAGTAGCATTTTTGGTTGGGCAATTACTCGATGTATATGTGTTTCATAAGCTGCGCAAAATAACTGGTAGTAAAATGATTTGGGCCAGGGCCACAGGCTCCACGCTAGTGTCTCAGTTGGTTGATAGTTTCGTTGTGCTATTTATTGCATTCTATATCCTTGCTCCTTCCAATGCTCAATGGAGTGTACAACAAGTTATATCTGTCGGAATTATTAATTACATCTACAAATTTGGTATAGCGATATTAATTACCCCCTTACTATATGTAGCACACTTCATCATCGACAAATATTTAGGGAAAGAACTTGCTGATCAAACAGCAGAAGAAGCCGCTAGCAAAAGTGAAGGATTCTTTTAGCTGGCTATAATGCCATCAACCATCTCTAATTTTCTATCAGCCATTTCAGCCAACTCAATGTTGTGGGTTACTATGACAAATGTCTGGTCAAATTCATCTCTCAACTTAAAGAACAACTGATGCAATTCATCTGCATTTTTTGAATCCAAATTACCACTTGGCTCATCAGCAAATACGATAGACGGTTGATTAATCAATGCGCGAGCCACTGCTACTCTTTGTTGCTCACCACCAGATAATTCCGAAGGTTTGTGATCTTTCCTTTCAGACAGTCCTAAAATCTTCAACACTTCCTCTCCTCTTTTTACCACATCTTTCGATTCTGACTTAGCGATATACCCTGGGATACACACATTCTCAAGAGCAGTAAATTCAGGTAGCAAGTTGTGAAACTGAAACACAAACCCTATTTCTTGATTTCTAAAGTTGGCAAGTTGGTTGGTATTGTATTTATGGATATCATTATCCAGCACTTTCAAAACACCCTGATCAGGAGTATCCAATGCTCCCATTATGTGAAGTAATGTGCTCTTTCCAGCTCCAGAAGCACCCACAACGGATACTATTTCATTCTTCTCTACAGATAGATTTACCCCTTTCAAAATGGGTAAATCATTGTATGCTTTATAAATATTTTGTGCTTGAAGTATCACCATATATTATTCAGAAAATCAAACATAGTAAATTGATTCCAATTAGAAGTAAAGCATATCTGCTTTTAGCGTTTAATCCTTGAATTATCAAATCAAAACCAGTAGATTCGTGCAAAATTTTAGCTGATGAACATACACGAATATCAATCGAAAGAAATACTTAAATCTTACGGGGTAAGAATTCAAGAAGGGATCGTTGTTGACAATCCTGAAAAGGCAGTAAGTGCTGCTAAAGAATTGAACAAAGAAACTGGGACTGAATGGTTCGTAGTGAAAGCTCAAATTCATGCAGGAGGTAGAGGTAAAGGAACTGTTAATGAAACTGGTTCTCACGGTGTTGTCCTCGCCAAAAGTGTTGATGAAGTAACTGAAAAAGTAAAAGGAATTCTTGGTGGAACTTTAGTAACTCATCAAACTGGTGATGAAGGGAAAAAAGTTAACAAAGTATTGATTGCTCAGGATGTCTATTATCCAGGTGAATCAGAGCCAAAAGAGTATTACCTAGGTATTTTGCTTGATAGAGCTAAAGGAAGAAATGTCATCATGGCATCCACTGAAGGTGGTATGGACATCGAAGAAGTTGCTGAGAATAGGCCAGAAAGGATTACCAAAGAATGGATCGACCCAGCTGTCGGACTTCAAGGTTTCCAAGCAAGAAAAATTGCTTTCTCACTTGGACTTGAAGGAAATGCCTTCAAAGAAATGGTGAAATTCATCTACTCTCTCTATGCTGCATATGAAGGAACTGATTCGACAATGTTTGAAATCAACCCTGTACTTAAGACTTCAGACAACAGAATCATGGCAGTTGATGCCAAAGTAGATATCGATGAAAATGCGCTTTATCGCCATAAAGACCTTGCTGAGCTTAGAGACCTTTCAGAGGAAGATCCTTTGGAAGTAGAAGCTGGGAAATCAGGTCTGAACTATGTAAAGCTTGACGGCAACGTAGGATGTATGGTCAACGGTGCCGGGCTTGCCATGGCTACTATGGACATCATCAAGATATCTGGTGGTGAACCTGCTAACTTCCTTGATGTAGGAGGTGGTGCAAATGCCGAAACTGTTGAGGCTGGATTTAGAATCATCCTTAAAGACCCAAATGTAAAAGCAATATTGATTAACATCTTCGGAGGTATCGTAAGGTGTGACAGAGTTGCCAGTGGTGTTGTGGAAGCTTACAAAAAAATCGGTAATATAGAAGTGCCTATTATCGTCAGACTACAAGGTACTAATGCTGAAGAAGGTGCCAAAATCATAGAAGAATCAGGGCTTAAAGTATCCTCAGCGATCGTATTGAAAGATGCGGCTGAAAGAGTAAAAGAAGCTCTGGCTTAATATTTTTAAGTGAAATCCTCAAGTGGTGACCTGAGGATTTCACTTAAGCACTCGTAGTTCAACTGGATAGAATACCGGATTTCGGCTCCGGGGGTTGAGGGTTCGAATCCTTCCGAGTGCGCTATTTGATTATTTACTTCTTTGAGAAGTCAATGAATTCCTTTTTTATTCACGAACATTATCCTTAAATTGTCTTAATTACATTTTTAGAATGAAAAAGACGACCCTATTAGCTATATCAATACTCCTAAGTGGTACACTTGCAGCGCAGAGTTTCTATTCTATTAAAAGGGATAGAAAGTTTATTGCGTCAGTTGGCACAGGTACTAGTTCCTATTTTGGTGACTTGAACAATCCAAGTGATATAATAGATACCAAACTCAACTTAAATTTTGGTTTGCAGTATTTTTTGACTGAGCGTGTTAGCGTTCGTGGTGAGATCACATGGTTTCAATTAGCAGGCGATGACGCTACAGCAAATTTTGAAGGAAGAGATAACAGAAACTTATCTTTTGTCTCCAACAATTACGAAATAAATATAGAGGGAATTATTAATTTATTTCCAAAGGGTCAACGATTCTATCAGAGAAGCCCTTTTAATGCTTATGTTTTTGTTGGAATTGGCTTGGCTAACTATAACCCTAGAGGGGAAGTTCCTAATGTTGAATATAATGGTAGTTTACTACCAGATGCCGGCAACAAAGTGGCCTTGCGTCCTCTTCAAACCGAAGGTGTAAAATACGGCAGTTTTACCCCTGTAATTCCTATTGGGCTTGGTATTAAGGTAAAGGCAGGCCCTTTTTTCAATATAGCTTTGGAGGGAGGATTTAGAAAGACTTTCACTGATTACTTGGACGATGTGAGTACTGTCCATGTAGATAAAACTGGCGCTAGTGATTTAGAAGCAGCTATGTCTGACAAAAGATGGGCTATTGGTAGCCCACTTGCCGCAGTAGGTTCTAAAAGAGGCAACCCTGATGATGATGATGCATATTTTATAATGAATGTAAAACTTGAATATTTTTTACCTTCAACCTTTTTATCTGGAATTAATAAAAAGAGAAAGCCAGGACACCATAAGTATAAAAAAAAAGCTAAAAGGAGGTAACTAGTTAGGGCTTGCTGAAAAAGTCAGACTTGTGTTAGCTACGAGTAGGCAAAGTGAAGATGTATGTTTATACCTCGAACTGAAGGCTATGAAGTAGATGATACGAGTCTGGCTAACGAGGAAATTGTCAAAATGATAATTTCCTGTGCATGGAAAAGAGTTCGATAACCTTAAAAACCTTACACTAACTGAAATACTCTTAAAGCAAAAAGCATCTTTCTTGTGTTAAATAGATACATAAATGCCCGCCAAGTGTTTTTCAGCAGACCCTAGTTATCTAAGATCTCAAACCTCGAGGAATTGCTAATATACTCTGGAACTACACTCTTCATATAGGCCACTGCTTCTAACTCATTGCGTTTCTCAAGTAGTAGGTGTAGTTTGTCTAACTTTAGCAGTAACTGATCAAACGATGTATTATTCACCTGCGCTATCATGATCTTATGATGATGGGTAGGTAAATTATTTTCTCCGCTAGTCAGCAATTCTTCATATAGTTTTTCTCCTTCGCGAAGACCAGTATATACAATCTCAATATCCTTGTTAATAGTAAGCCCTGAAAGTAGAATCATCTTTTTTGCCAAATCCACTATTTTAATTGATTTCCCCATATCAAAAATGAAAATCTCTCCCCCATTACCCATAGCGCCAGCTTCTAATACCAATTGGCAAGCCTCTGGAATCGTCATGAAATATCTCGTTATATCTGGGTGAGTTACCGTGATAGGCCCACCTTCTGCAATTTGTTTTTTAAACAAGGGGATTACCGATCCATTAGAACCTAATACGTTACCGAATCTAGTCGTGACAAAAGTCGTTGAAGCACTATCTGATTTCTTATGATGATTGTTTAGCGATTGTACATACATTTCAGCAATTCGCTTTGTGCAACCCATCACATTGGTTGGATTTACGGCCTTGTCTGTAGATATCATTACAAACTTGTCAACATGATATTTTAATGACAAATCAGCCACCAGTTTCGTTCCAAAGATATTACATTGAATTGCTTCAAATGGGTTATCTTCAACCATAGGGACATGTTTATATGCTGCGGCATGAAATACTATTGTTGGATGAAATCTTTCAAATACCTCCCATAAAACGGCTTCGTTAGTTACATCTCCCAAAATAGGAACAACGCCTGCTCCAGTCTTATTCAGTAAGCTTAATTCTCTATTTATATCATAAAGTCCGGACTCAGCCTGGTCAAAAAGAATGACGCTTTTCGGACCGTTGGATAAAACTTGTCTGCATAGCTCACTCCCTATCGAACCAGCCGCTCCGGTAACTAACACCACCTGATTAACTATCTCTTTGTTTACATTTTCTTTATTAAGTTCAATAGATTCACGTCCCAATAAATCTTCAATGTGTACTTCTTTGATTTGATTCAAACTTAACTCTCCCTTCACCCACTTATCTACAGGAGGTACACTTCTGACTTTCACGTTATTAGTAAGACATATGTCTACAATTTCATTTTTTCTTTGGAGAGACAACTTCATAATGGATATGACCAATTCAGAAACTTCGAAGTCCTTAAATACCCTCTCGATATCCTTATTAGCATCGTATATCGTGGTGCCATTAAGAACTTTTCCTGTTTTATTCACATTATCTTCTAAAAACCCAACCACCCTTCGGCCAGAAGCTGTGTCTGATTCCATTACCTGCTTGGTGATTAATCCAGATTGTCCTGCCCCAAAAATCATCACATTCGATTTTTTTCTAATCGCATTTCCATAGTAAGAGAATACATATTTGACAGCCAGGCGGTATGAGAACAAGAATAAAAAGGAGGTAAAAAGAGTGATAAGAATAACCGAAAAGGGGATTAAGTTATTTCCTATGTTATAGAAATAAGTTAGATTGATAGCCACTATCATCAGAGAAGTAAGCAAAACAGCATACATCAATCTTACCCCATCTTGAATACCTGTATAGCGGATTATACCTGCGTAACTCTTAGTGAAAAATGACGCCAAAAGAGCGCACAATAAATAAATAGCGATACCCTTTTCAGGATTGTGGTTTCCTAATTCTGAGAATTGAAGGTTGAAACGTAAGAGGTACGCCAGGAAAGATGCATTGGCTATAATCACCAAATCCAATACAATAATAATCCATCGGGGCAATATTCTTAAACTATTGAAAAAATTAACCATAAGTAATACGGTTATAGAATTATGAAATTTATTCGGACTTCTTCCTTGAGTTGATGAGTTTTCGCATCCCTAGTACTCCTCCTGCTGCTAGGAGTATTTCTATACCAGTGATAGGTACATCAGGGTCTCCAGGGCCACCTCCACCCGGTTGAGCCTCTACAGCAGATATTGTCAAAAATAATAATGCAATAAATGAGAGTATAAACTTAAGCTTCATATTAGTTCTTCAGTATTTTATAAACAGCGCTACCTTTCTCCCCCGCCAAATGTAAGAAATAGATTCCTTTATTGTAAGCACCCATGTCAAAATGAATTTCACCCTTTGACGCTATTTCTTTACTCATAACCAACTTCCCTTGACTGTTATACAATAAAACAGTATGGTAAACTGAAAACTCATTTATCGAAATTGTTAAATCTTCATTTCCTACAGGGTTTGGTGAGATTCTAATAGTATCATCACCTAATTCATTAATAATTGTGGCAGTAATTGTTAATTCTATTGATTGAGAAGTAGCTGTACACCCACTACTGTTTTCTACGGAAACTGTATAGCTCCCTGATTCAGTGACTTCATATGTACTGCCTGTTGCTCCCACTATAATCTCTCCATCTTTGTACCATTGATTGTTCACATCAGAACTCGAAACTAACAAAGTACCTTCGGCATTGATTTCTGGAGTTTCTGGCAGTTCATTAATGATAACATCAACCGGTATCCTCATAGTACTCTCACAACCTTGCGAATTAACAATTGAGACGTAGTAAGTCTTAGAAGCTTGTAGCTCAGGAGTTGTGAAACTTGCTGCGTTCTCACCTGAAATAGGCTCAGTCGCATCGATAGCCTCGTACCAATTATAGTATCCGTCACTATTAGCACCTTCAGCGGATATTGCTATACTTCCTGTGCCACAATTGCTTCCTCCCTCAACGGAGGTAACTTCGTCAATGGATTCAATTACCGCTTCGACAGGTACTCTGGTGATACTCTCACAGCCATCCGAGTTTACCACCGTAACATAATAGGTAGTAGAAGCTTCAAGATCTGGTGTTGTAAAGGAAGATAAATTCTCATTTGCAATAGGCTCGGCCGCATCAATCGACTCATACCAATTATAGAATCCATTGCTATCAGCTCCTTCTGCTGATAGCACTACACTTCCTGATCCACAATTACTACCTCCAGTTACCGAATTAACTTCTTTTATTGTTTGATAGTTGATAGTGATTTGATTGTCAGCATCTGTAGTAGTTCCACAGATTTCATTGTTAATAGTCATATCAAAAGTATTCATTCCTTCGACTAACAATGTTTTTTCTATTTGTATTTCAATCTGTCCATCATTCCCAATTGATGATGCAACTTCCTCTGCTCCATTGTTTAATCTATAAACCAATCCATTTTGTGAGTTATCGATACTTACAGACACAAAGTCATCATCACAATTATTGATAGCTGAAGTTGTAAGGTTTGTCTCTATGACTGCTCCAGAAAATACCACTTCAAATCTAGTATCTCCATAGCTTGCCGCATCCGCAGTGATATCAAAAGAGTAAGCATATCCATCGGACAGAAGAATGCTCTCATTTAAAAATTTGTCATTTAAAGTCAATTCTAAACCTCCGAATGAAGATACATCGGCAAAACTCAGCTCATAACTACCTTCAGTGATATTTGTGATATTCAGCTTTGTAGTTCGTCCACATGAATTCATAGACAATGTATTCAAAGACAAATCCTTACCGCTTTCGGTCAATGAAGAAAGGTTGTAAATTTCATTTTGCAACTTATATCCATCATGTTGGCTATCAAATTCTTCTATGGCATTGTCCAAAAATCTAATCCTTGTCAAATCCGACCTCGTTGCATCAGTTAGCGTAATGGTCAGATCATTTATTACTGCTGCAGGTCTTTGGAATGTCGCGCCCGAGCTGGTCTTGACCGGCTGTGTTGCTGTCAATACAGGGGAAGCAGCATTAGCATGCACCCAAAAAGATTGTCCTGAGGCGATAATCCCTACTCCATTAAGTGTAGTATAAGTACCAGCTCCAGGATTCCATACATAGGCGGAGCCATCGATGTTTGTTTTCGTCCAACTTCCGCTTCCCCAATCAACTTGAGAAGCATAAGGATTGTTGACAAGATTCCACCCATCTTGATCAAGTGGCTGCCCAGCATCATCTGTATACGAAACCGATAGTGACACATTACCAGTATTCAATGGCCCCGTAACTGTCAACGTTTTATTGTCATCTGCAGTACGTGTCCAGAATGTGTAACCCTGTGTCCCACTAATCGCAGAAAAAGCAAACGTCTTAGAAGATTCCCAACCTTGGTCTATGTCTCCAGTTGTCGCTTCATTGTATCTAATAAAATCTCCATTGAGACTTGCGTCAGGATCAGGGTAAGTACTTGCGATAATATCAGCAGTAGTACCACCAGTCACAGGCAACCCTATATTATGAAATTGTTGCGCACCAGAAATGAAACGTTGATAAATAAAATTGCCAGACACGGTCGCAGAACCTGGAATTGCTGCTACTCTCGCAGTATTTGCTGAACTCGTTCCAGTGGACAAGAGCGTAATCTTGCCATTAGCATTGAGTGTACTGCTAGCGCTCATCGTTAATGTCCCTGCTACAGAAGAGCCAGTACCATTAATAGTTGCCGTACCAGAATTGCTAAGAGTCAGGTCGTTGAATGCCGTTAATGAAGAACCCGAAATGCTTTGCGTTGTTCCATCAATTACGACAGTACCTCCATTATTGGTGAAAGTACCGTTATTGGTAAAAGCACCGCCTAGATTCAGGATGCCAGATGGAGCGGTGAATACACTACTATTAGTAAAGGTGCCATCTAAATTTAATGTCGTGGATGAGGCATTGAAAGTACCGCTATTGGTTGTTGTACCGCTCACTGTCATGGAACCTGACGGAGTGGTCAATGAACTTGACCCTGAAACAGTTAGATCATTAAATGAAGGGACAGTTAATCCTGAGATAGTTGTTGTGCCTGCAAAAGTCACAAGATTTGAGTTAAAATCAGAAGCAGCATTACTTACTAAATTTCCTTCAAGAGTCAATGCATTTGACAATGGATCAAAAGTTCCACTTGACAGCGTCAAAATTCCATTGACTGTCGTTGCTTGATCAACTGTTAAAGTAGCACCTCCTTGCTTAGTAAGGTTTTGTAAAGCGGTTGCACTTGTCAATAGTTCTACACCAGTAGTGATAGGATTACCAATATTATACACCACATTATAGCTTGTAGCACTTGGGGCTGTGTTCATACTACCATTGTGCTGACGGGTAATCGTCCCGCCACTAGTAATGCTGATTCCAGCACCGTTTGCAAAAGTTCCTGCATTGAGGTTCAAATTGGTGATCGCCATACTCGCACCAGTGGTGAATGTTTCACCAACTCTGTCAAAGGTGAATGTTTCTAAGAAACCTGACATGTCCAATGTTCCAGTAATTGTACCTGAGCCATTAATTATTAGTGAAGAAGTGCTATTGCCTATAATGACTCCATCCGCTCTTGATATTACTCCACTTAAGGTCAATGCATTACCATTCAAATCGACATCACCAGCAGTTTGTGTAAAACTACCTGTACTAGGAATCGTAAGATCTGAACCTAAAGTAACACTACCAGAAGAAGTTCTATTTATTACAAAATTATTAAGGGTAGTTGTGCCTGCGAAAGTTAATGTTCCGAAGGCGTCTGTACCACCGATTGTAAGATTCGATTCACTCCCCCCAACAAGTCCCCCACCAACACCGGAAATTTCTCCGTTTAATATTAATGAATTGGCTCCAATAGATAGGTCTCCTGAAGTTAATGTTAGCGTATTTCCAACAGAAATCGTAGTCCCTTCGGTCAAACTAACACCTGACGCATTATTTACCACCAAATTAACATTGGAAGGAAAAGCAGCACCTAAGGTCTGAGCTGCGGAACCATTATAAACTATAGTAGCATTTGCAGTATAGTTTCTTGATCCACCCACACGAATATTACCTACTGTAGTCCCTGCTTGCATAGCGCCAGAAGCAAGCGTAGATCCTACCCCTAGTGTTGCAGTGCTTACTACCGTCAAAGTACCGGAACTTGTCTCAATATACCCCGTCCCCGTATTTAACGTTGCTGAACCACTTACTGTGAAATCACCCCCAGTTCTGAATTGATTTGTACCCAAGGAAAGTGTTGTGGCGGTAATAATATAATCAACATCCAAAGTAGAATTCAATGGAGATACAAAATTCTGAGTAGTTCCTCCATCAACATCAATCTGAACACTTCCTGTACCTGTCTTTGCCAATGTTCCTCCTGAAAAATCGATATCTCCTCCAATATTTATATCTACATTTCCTGTATCGAAAGTATAATCAAAGGATCCTGAACTAATTGTAAAATCTCCGTCTACATCCAAGTTAATTGTACCAATATTATTCATGAAATGTGTAGTCCCACTATAACTAAAATTCCCAAGAACATTAATGTTACATGTAGCCGTACTCGTGAGAAAACTTGTTGACCCTGTACCAATGACAAAATCACCGTCAATATTTAGAGTAGTTGTAGCCGAGGATGTTATCGAAACAAATTGTCCATTGGTGTTTAAAATACTTAGGTTACCATCAACATCTGTTAGATTACCAGCAAAGTCAATTGCTGAGGATAGGCCTGAGGGAGTATCCCATGTGAAATTTCCAAAAGTCTGATTTAAATTACCTGGCACTGCACTACCGTTGTTTCCTGAAATCAAACATGTAGATGATACATTCCATGTCGCTAACGGTAGAGATTGACTGGATGTCACTGCATGTTCGTATGTCGATCCAGATAGGAAGTTTAATCTAGAAACTAAAGTACCTGCAAATGACGAGCCACTATGTACAAGTTGTCCATTGACATTCATAAAACCAGCAGGGCTGGGAGGGAAAATACCTCCTGTGAAAATCGAAATAGTACCTGAATTTGTCAAATCATCTCCTGTACCATCAGCCACAGTGAGTGTTGCTCCACTACCAACTGTTAATGTTCCTCCAGAATTAATTGTGGTTTCATCTACTGTCACATTAGCAGTGGCTGTTACATTATGTGTGTTTTGAATTATAATCGTTCCATCAGTACTTGACGGTGACAGCGTTGACGGGCTCTCTTCATAACTACCATTGGAGTCAGCATCTCTCTCCCAAGTGGTTGCGGTTCCCCAATTCCCAGTAGTTATAGATCTGAAGTTGCCATTTTGCCCAAAAGAAAACTGAACTATAAAGACTGTGAAAAGTAATAAGCCAACTTTTTTCATGCTATATATCGTTGATAGTCAAAGTAAAAAACAAATATAATCAATCGAATCTTTAATATAAGAAAGATTCGCAGAAACAATCTGATAAATCTGTTGAAGATTTATCATTTCTCGGTTAATACGCTGTGTGGGAAGTATGTAACCATTGTTTAGGATAAAGAGTTTTTAAGCAATTTATAGTTTGCCTTTTCATCAAGGTTGGTGAAAAAGTAAAATATATGGTCATGAAATGCTAAGCTTATTCGTAGCGAATCCTCCCTTGAGGGAGGTGTCCAAAGGACGGAGGGTGTATGGAAGAATTTATTTAGAAGAAC
>Ga0209634_1001286_pt1 | contig 18527 bp, 19 predicted proteins | sample LinPmetageLP40_FD_184043 | JGI IMG/M metagenome (GOLD analysis project Ga0209634, IMG submission 184043) | Marine viral communities from the Pacific Ocean - LP-40 (SPAdes) (version 2) | ecosystem: Environmental > Aquatic > Marine > Oceanic | place: Pacific Ocean | collected 2010-08-26 | reverse complement strand
ATTTCGTCAAGGCCGTACAGGACAAGGCCACAGGTCAGGCCGTCACCAAATCGATCACCCCGGGCCAGCAAGTCGTCAAGATCGTCCACGACGCGTTGATTGACACGCTGAAAGGCGAAGGCGAACCCGGTGCCCTGAAAATCGACAACCCGCCTGCCCCCATCCTGATGGTCGGTCTGCAAGGCTCCGGTAAAACCACCACCACGGCCAAGCTCGCCAAACGTCTGAAAGACCGCGACGGCAAGCGCGTGCTGATGGCCTCGCTTGACGTGAACCGCCCCGCCGCGATGGAACAGCTGGCGATCCTCGGCGTACAGATCGGTGTCGACACGCTGCCCATCGTCAAAGGCGAAAACCCCGTCCAGATTGCCAAACGCGCAAAGACGCAGGCATCGATGGGCGGCTACGACGTCTATATGCTCGACACCGCGGGCCGCCTCTCGATCGACGAAGAGCTGATGAGCCAAGTCGAAGCGGTGCGCGATGTCGCCAACCCCCGTGAAACCCTGCTGGTCGTCGATGGTCTCACCGGCCAGGACGCCGTGCAAACCGCCGAAAACTTCAACGACCGCATTGGCATCTCCGGCGTCGTGCTGACCCGCATGGACGGCGACGGCCGCGGCGGTGCCGCGCTGTCGATGCGCGCCGTCACCGGCAAACCCATCAAATTCGTCGGCTTGGGCGAAAAGATGGACGCGCTGGAAACCTTCGAACCCGAACGCATCGCGGGCCGCATCCTTGGCATGGGCGACATCGTCGCCCTGGTCGAGAAAGCGCAGGAAACCATCGAGGCTGAACAAGCCGAAAAGATGATGAAGCGCATGGCCAAAGGTCAGTTCAACATGAACGACCTGAAAATGCAGCTTGAACAGATGCTCAAGATGGGCGGGATGCAAGGCATGATGGGCATGATGCCCGGCATGGGCAAAATGGCCAAACAGGTCGAGGACGCGGGCTTTGATGACAAGATCCTCAAACGCCAGATCGCCCTGATCCAGTCCATGACCAAGAAAGAGCGCGCCAACCCTGCCCTCCTGCAAGCCAGCCGTAAAAAGCGCATCGCCAAAGGCGCGGGCATGGAAGTCTCCGAACTCAACAAGCTCATGAAGATGCACCGCCAGATGGGCGACATGATGAAAAAGATGGGCAAGATGGGCAAGGGTGGCATGCTCAAACAAGCCATGAAGGGCATGATGGGCAAAGGCGGCATGCCCGGCGGCATGGACCCCTCCCAGATGGACCCCAAGGCACTGGAAGCCGCGGCCAGACAGATGGGCGGCAAGCTGCCTGGCAACATGGGCGGTCTAGGCGGCGCAGGGTTGCCCGGTGGCCTCTCCGGGTTCGGGAAAAAGAAATGACCCTTATTTCATTTTGCCAAATAAACTCCCGCCGGAGGCTCCCCACGCCGATGCGCACGCCATTCTACGCCACTAAAGGAGCCGCCGCATGACCAATCCCGTCACCCGCGCCGCCGAGGTTCTGAAAGAACACCGCGCCTCCATCGACCGCCTCGATGCCATCTTGGTCTATACCCTGGGTGAGCGGTTCAAACACACGCAGGCTGTGGGGAAACTCAAAGCCGAACACGACCTTCCCCCCTCTGATCCGGACCGCGAAGCGAACCAGATCAAGCGGCTCGAAGATTTGGCGAAAGAGGCTGACCTCGATCCCGAATTTGCCAAGAAGTTCCTGAACTTCATCATCGCTGAAGTCATTCAGCACCACAAACAACACCAATCATAGGCAGGGGCTTACCCCCTGCTTCTTTGCCAAACCAAAGGAAATACACTCATGTCCATGAAAATTCGTCTCGCCCGTGGCGGTTCCAAAAAGCGCCCTTTCTACCGCATCGTCGCCGCTGACAGCCGCATGCCACGTGACGGCCGTTTCATTGAAAAGCTGGGCACATATAACCCGTTGCTGGCCAAAGATAACGAAGAGCGCGTAAAAATGGATGTGGAACGCATCCAGCACTGGATCAGCCAAGGTGCCCAACCAACGGATCGGGTCGCACGCATGCTGGAAGCCGCTGGCGTCACGGCCAAGACCGAACGCAACAACCCCAAGAAAGGTGCGCCCGGCAAGAAAGCGCAGGAGCGTATTGAACAGAAGGCTTCCAAGGCCGCCGCAGCAGCGGAAGCGGCTGCCGCACCGGCAGAAGACGAAGCAGCCGCCGAATAATTGCTCAGGACTCTGGCGTCGGAACACCTGCGCCAGAGTTCGCCCGCATCCAGTGCTCAGTCAGCCCCTTTACCCGTACTGCCTCTGCGCTATACCTGTGATTCAACACTGCACTGATCGCGCCCTAGAGCGCATTCACTCGAAGGCCTCTCATGTTTCGCTTGCTTCGCCTTGCATTACTACTCGGCATTGGTATCGCCATCGGCATCTGGTTCGAACGATCCCTGATGAGGGCAGAATGTAAAGCAGGCGAAGGTCAATGGACCGGTACGATTTGCCTCAATTCGGAGCTACTGCAATGAGCGAAAAAATCCCGGTAGGACTGATCAACGGCGCTTACGGGGTCCGTGGCGAGCTCAGAATAAAAAGCTTTTGCGCCGTGCCGCAAGACATTGAAAAATACAGCCCGCTTTCATCCGAAGATGGAAAGAAAAGTTTCGCCTTGGCACTGGTACGTCCGGTCAAGAACGGTTTCGCCGCCCGCATTGCCGAAGTTGCCACGAAAGAAGAGGCCGACGCCATGCGCGGTACAGTGCTTTTCGCCCAACGTGATCAGCTACCCTCGCTTCCCGATGACGAATTTTATCATGCCGATCTCATCGGGCTGGATGTCTATGATACGGGCGGGGTCTTGATCGGCAAGGTCAAGACTGTGCAGAACCACGGGGCGGATGATCTGCTTGAAACGCAATTGTCCGGTTCCTCGGCCACCGTATTCCTCCCGTTCACGAAAATTGCCGTGCCAACCGTGGATTTGGCAGCGGGTCGGATCATAGCGGACCCGCCTGACGGGATATTGCCCGATGCCGATGAAAGCTAACCTGCGACATCTGATTTCTTTTCCCCGGAACCGGGCGGACCAATGAAAATTGTTCTTCACGCTGGTTTCCACAAGACAGGCACCACGACAGTTCAGAATGCCTTGAAGACCAACCGGTCGACCTTGGCACCTGAAATTCACATTCTGCTCAAGAATGATCTAACGGGTTTAATCGGTGCCACCAAAGGATATTCAAGCTCTCTAGCCCCGCTCGATCTCGCACTTATCAGTTTTGAAACCGCGCAGGTTGCCCAGACTCTGCGCGACCACCATGCGGTTATCATCAGTGCAGAGAGCCTCTGTGGCCATATCCCGGGCCGCGATAACATACGCGATTACGCTGCCGCCCCGGAGATTCTGCGCTGCATCACCGGCGCGATCAACCAAACTTTGCCGCAAGCGGAGTTGACCGTGGCGTTGACAGTCCGCCCTGCCTCCGACTGGCTGCTAAGCTGTTATACACAGCACCTGCGTGCCTCACGGATGCGGTCCACGGCTGATGAGTATCTGGATGAATTTGCCGACTGCGCCAATCTTGATGAGATGGCCCGGCTGATCGCAGACGCCGTGTCCCCGACCCCCACTCTGGTATACGACGCCCTGGCCAGCCGGCGGCACCGCCTGGGTTTGCTCGATAGTCTGCTGGATATCGTTCAGTATCCTGCGACAAAGCGGTCCGCGCTTGCACCTGTGGCGGATGCGAACATTGGACCGTCACCCGCCCAGCTTGCTGCATTGCTCGAAGTCAACCGGTCAGCGCAAAGCCAAAAGGACGTGCTCGCGGCACGGCAGCGGTTGATCAAGGGAACCACCTGATGCCGCGTCGGATCATACTGCACACGGGGTTTCACAAAACCGGTACGACAAGCCTGACGGCAACACTGCGCGCCAACCGTCCCGCGCTAAAACCATATGTCGCGATGCGTCTGCCACCGCAAATGCGCGAACTGATCAGCGCAACACGTGGTTACTCCACATGGCGCGATCCCCTTACACTGATAAAGGCCGAAATACGGTTTCGCGCGCTTTTGGACGGATTGCCCTCCATGCCCCGGCGCACTTTGATTATCACTTCCGAAGAATTGGGGGGGCACTTACCCGGTCGAGGCGATCTAAAAGACTATGGCGCGATGCCAGAGATCTTGTATCAATTCTGGTCCATCGCACGAGAAAAATTTTCCGGAGTGGATATCCAGGTTTACCTATCCACACGCGGGCAGAGAGACTGGCTCGAATCCGCATACTGGCAGCACGTCAAATCATCCTCGATGACGCTGGATCTCGATGTTTATCTGGAGCGATATCATGAATCTGGCAATCACGGATACATTGTCGATCAAATTGCCCGTCGGGTGCCCTGTCCGGTACATTGCACGTCGTTAGAAGAAAGCAGGCTCCGCCCTCTCGGACCAGCCGACCCGCTTCTGGATCTATGCGACATCCCTGACGCTCTGCGCCACACGTTGATACCGGGGGCTGCGCAGAACATTCGGCCTGACCCGCAAACATTGATGGCCTTGCTCGATGTCAACAGAACTGTCAAAGACCAGGCGGAACGCGTGGCAACTAAGAACGCCATCATGGCAAAGGCCGGTATGAAATGAACAATCCCCCCCGGTCGCATCGCCGCCAATCGGTACGCCCGTCGCTGAAACCACGTGAATTGATGCAGGACACACCTGATTACGCAGGGGTATGGCGCGCGGAAATAATAACGCTTTTTCCGGATCTGTTCCCCGGGGTGCTTGGTGCCAGTTTGACTGGACGCGCCCTTCAGGAAGGATCGTGGCAACTACGCACCCATGATTTGCGCAGCTATGGCGTTGGCAAGCACCGTAACGTTGATGATACCCCGGCCGGCGGTGGTGCCGGTATGGTGATGCGTGCCGATGTGGTCGGTCCGGCAATCGAGACTGCGATGGCCGGAGCCGCGGGACGCTGGCCGATCCTTTACATGTCGCCCCGTGGGCAGCGCTTTGATCAGGCGATGGCGCAGGATCTCGCAACCTGTTCCGGCGTCACTATCCTGTGTGGCCGTTTCGAGGGCGTGGATGAACGCGTGATGCAACATTATGGTGTCACTGAAGTATCGCTTGGCGATTTCGTGATGACCGGAGGCGAGCTGGCCGCGCAAGCGATGGTCGATGCCACGGTTCGTTTGTTGCCCGGCGTTTTGGGGAACGCTGACAGCACCGTAGAAGAAAGCCACTCTTCCGGCCTGCTGGAACACCCCCAATACACCCGCCCCGCCGAATGGCTGGGGCACCAGATTCCACCCGTGCTGATGTCAGGCAACCATGGCGAAATCGCCAAATGGCGTCTCGATCAAGCAGAGCAACTGACAAAATGCCGGCGCCCTGATATGTGGGCCAAATATTCCCCCAAGAAGTGACCGCCAAGGAAGCCAGACCATGCAAGACTTGACACGTACCCTTGACCACGCCCGTATTGACGAGCTGCCCAACCCTTATTTTGGCAAGGTCCGAGATTGCTACGACCTGCCTGACAACCGGCGGATTCTGATCTCGTCCGACCGTATTTCGGCGTTTGATCGTATTCTCACCGCGATCCCGTTCAAAGGTCAGGTGTTGACGCAAACCGCGCGATTCTGGTTCGACCATACCAGCGATATCTGCCCTAATCATGTACTGGAATACCCGGACGCGAATGTGGTGATCGGCAAGCGGTTAACCATCCTTCCCGTCGAGATTGTCGTGCGCGGGTATCTGGCCGGCTCGACCGGTACTTCGGTGCTGACCCTATACAAGAAGGGGGAACGGGAAATGTACGGCCACACGTTCCCCAATGGTTTGCGCGACAACCAGGCACTGCCTGCACCGATCATCACTCCCACCTCCAAGGAATTCGATGGGGGCCATGACGCCCCGCTGACCGCCAAAGAGATCGTCGACAAAGAGCTGCTGACCCAGGCGCAATGGGACCAGATCAGTGATATTTCCCTGCGGCTTTTCGCCCGAGGGCAGGAAATGGCTGCAAAGAACGGCTTGATCCTTGTCGATACAAAATATGAATTCGGCACCGACGCCGAAGGCAATATCTTTTTGGCAGACGAAATTCACACGCCGGATAGCTCGCGGTTCTGGTTGGCCGACGGATACGAAGCGGCACTGGAAAACAACACGCGCCCCCCGTCTTTTGACAAAGATGTGATCCGGTCTTGGGTCGATGCCCGTTGTGACCCCTACAAGGACGATATCCCGGAAATCCCGCAAGATTTGATCGCGGCAACCTCGCAGGTATACATAGACGCATACGAGGCGATAACCGGACAGGCTTTCAAACCCGATATGGAAGGGGCGACGGTACTGGCCCGAGTACGCGGCAATCTGGCTCCCTATTTCGCGACCTGACGCGCAGGGGAATACGTGGCAGAACTCTCTTGAAACGCCCGGTGCTTCCCCCTATACGACGGCTAGGTCTGGAATCGCTTTACGCGGCTCCAGCCTTTTCTGCATTCGCAGACGACAAGCAAAGTTGATGCTACCTTCGATGGGCCGCCGCGGCAGGCCCGACACTCAGACCGAAGCTCTTGGATCGCGCAAAACTTCGTGGATTAACCGCGAGCATTTATAGGAGAAGCATCAGATGAACCTGATCGCAGAAATCGAGGCGGAACAGATCGCCGAACTGGGGAAAGAAATCCCTGACTTCCGTGCCGGCGACACCGTACGCGTTGGCTTTAAAGTGACCGAAGGTACGCGCACCCGGGTCCAGAACTACGAAGGTGTCTGCATCGCACGTAACAACGGCAAGGGTATTGCCGGTTCGTTCACTGTGCGCAAGATTTCCTTTGGTGAAGGCGTAGAGCGCGTGTTCCCGCTGCACTCGACCAACATCGAAAGCATTACTGTTGTACGTCGCGGCCGTGTCCGTCGTGCGAAGCTGTACTATCTGCGCACCCGCCGCGGCAAGTCGGCACGTATCGTCGAGAACGCCCATTACAAGCCAAAATCTGGCGCGAACGCGTAAGGAGAGTTTTCATGAAAGCCGATACACACCCCGAATACCACACGATCAACGTCAAGATGACCGACGGCACTATCGTGGAAATGAAATCAACCTACGGCAAGGAAGGCGACCAACTGGCGCTGGATATCGACCCCTCTGTGCACCCGGCATGGAACGGCGGCACATCCCGCTTGATGGACACCGGCGGCCGTGTGTCGAAGTTCAAAAACAAATATGCTGGTCTGGGCTTCTAAAGCTTTACCATCATTCTGCATTCGTAATGGTGCGCCCCGACGTGGGGCGCACCATTTTTTGTTCAAGCCCCTGCGTCATCCGGGCCACGCTTTGGTAACATAAACACCTCCAAAGCACAGAGGGGCGCTTTTAAAACACGTGTACCTGCCATAAGATAGCCCGCAATGTGGCCTCGACTTAAGTCGGGGAATAAAAGGGACAGTTGACAATGGCGCATATAATCGTCGTCGGGAATGAAAAAGGCGGCGCGGGCAAATCGACCGTTTCGATGCACGTGGCAACCGCTCTTGCACGAATGGGTCACAAGACAAGCGTATTAGATCTGGATTTACGTCAACGCACTTTCGGGCGTTATGTTGACAACCGAAAAGCGTTTCTCAAGTCGGCCGAGCTTGACCTCCCATCGCCACAGATGCACGAGCTTCCCGAAATCGACCCGGAAACCCTGAATCCGGGCGAGAATATTTATGACCATCGGTTAAGCGCCGCCGTGGCCGAGCTGGAGCCTACCAGCGAATTCATCCTGATCGACTGCCCAGGGTCCCATACACGTCTCAGCCAGGTCGCGCATTCGCTTGCGGACACGTTGATAACGCCTTTGAACGATAGCTTTATCGACTTTGATCTGCTTGCCCATACCGATGCAAGCGGCGACAAGATCACCGGTCCTTCGGTCTATTCCGAAATGGTCTGGAATGCCCGCCAACTGCGCGCGCAGGCCGGCTTGGCCCCGATTGACTGGGTTGTCGTTCGCAATCGCTTGGGCGCGCAGCGCATGGTTAACAAAGACAAGATGGAACGCGCCATTCAGAACCTGAGCAAGCGCATCGGCTTTCGTATTGCACCCGGTTTCAATGAACGCGTCATCTTCAGAGAGCTGTTTCCGCGCGGGCTGACCCTGCTGGACCTCAAGGATATCGGCGTGAAGCAGCTGAACATATCCAATGTGGCCGCCCGACAAGAGCTGCGCGATCTGATGAAGGCGCTCGACCTGCCCGGCGTCGAAATCAACTTCTGATCCGTCTGCGGCGCAGCAGGAATATGACGTTTGATACAAACAGTGCGATTATCACGATTGCGCCGCCCACCAAAGCATGTTGACCCGGGTTTTCTCCGATCACGCCCCAGACCAGCAAAGGGGCCAAAACGGATTCCAGCAATACCAACAACCCAACCTCTGCCGAAGTGATATAACGCGGGCCAAGTGCCAGAAATACCGAGCTGCAAACGATTACGGTACCATGGAGCAATATCAATGGTGCCTGTTCCGGGGCGACGTTCAGCGGGTTTGCAAATGGCGCGATCACAGCGGCAACCACAAGATAGGCCATAGCGACGCCAGGCACCATCGATACCGCCTTGGCGCGCCGCGCTGCGGTCAGGCCTGCGGCGAACAGCGCCGATACCGCAACGGCCACCAGATCCCCCGTGATACTGGCGTGGGCGGTTTGCCCTGATCCATAGGCGATGATTGCGATACCGAACATTACCGCTGTAATGGTAATGACCATCCGTCTGCTGATAGGCTCGCCCAGAAATATACGGCTGAAGATCGTTGCGAACACCGGTAGCGACGCAAGAATGAAGACCACATTGGCCACCGAGGTCAAGCTTATTGCCAGCACAAACAGCACCCCGCTTGCCCCTGTCCCCACCATGTAAATCGCGCCGTAGCGCCCCGTACGCAGAACCGCGCGAAACGGGTCTACGCCTTGCGTCACCAAAATGCCTATGCCGATCATCCCACCCGCCAGCGTCAACCGCCAAAACGCGATCGTCAGCGCGGGCGCGTCGATAAGCCGGACAAAAAGCGAATCCGGCACCACGAACAGAACGCCCAAAACCGTAAGCATTAAACCCCATGCTTGATCCGTCATGTTCTACCTGCCGTCTTGCCAGAATTTCGGTCGCCGCTTGTCGATCCTCTGTCCTGCAATTTCACAAGTAGCTGTCGCAGCGCGTGGCGTTCGCCTTGGGTCATCCCGGCTGTAAGCTCGGCGTCGTATCGCTGGGCGACCGCGTAAAGATCCCTGTAAGCGGCCCGCCCTTGCGCAGTCAGCGACAAACGTTCAACGCGTCGGTCCTCATCATCACGAGCCCGGCTCACAAACCGCCGCTCCGACAGCTTCTGGACCGCACGGCTTATCTTGGTCTTGTGCATCTTGGCTCGGAATCCGATGTCTCGCGCCGTCATTTGCCCGTACAGCCCTAGATGAAACAACACCCGCCACTCGGTTCGCAACATGCCATATCGATCTTTATAGAACTGTTGAAATTGCATGCTGCTCGCCTCAGCCGCCTGGTTCAGCAGATACGGAAGAAAAAGCGTTAAGTCGAAATCATCATCAGACATCATGGGATCGCTTGTTAGTTACAAAAACAACTATTACAAACGTAACTGAGATTGCAAGCGAGGCTTTTATGACCGATCAGACCGACACCCCTGGCCTGACCAAAGCAACCGGCATGACGGGCCGGGCTGCGGATTACATGTCAGGCTTTGGCAATGATTTTGAAACCGAAGCCCTGCCCGGTGCCCTGCCCCAGGGCATGAACAGCCCTCAAAAGTGTAATTACGGCTTGTACGGAGAACAGCTTTCAGGGACCGCGTTTACCGCTCCTTCGCATCAGAATGAACGGACGTGGTGCTATCGGATCCGCCCTTCGGTCAAACATTCGCATCGCTATACCAAGATAGACCTGCCTTACTGGAAAACCGCGCCGCACATCCCGCGTGACGTGACCAGTCTGGGCCAATACCGGTGGGACCCGCTGCCACATGCGTCGGAAAAACTGACGTGGCTTACCGGCATGCGTACGATGACCAGCGCCGGGGACGTCAACATTCAAGTAGGGATGGCCAGCCATATCTACCTTGTCACCGACAGTATGGTTGATGCCTATTTCTACTCGGCCGACAGCGAGATGTTGATCGTCCCCCAAGAAGGTCGGCTGCGGTTTTGCACAGAGCTTGGGGTGCTTGATCTGGAACCCAAGGAAATTGCGATCATCCCGCGCGGTCTGGTCTACCGTGTCGAGGTGTTGGACGGTCCGGCACGCGGCTTCGTCTGCGAAAACTATGGTCAGAAGTTCGAATTGCCGAACCGCGGACCAATCGGTGCAAACTGCATGGCAAACCGGCGGGATTTCAAGACACCCGTCGCCGCCTTCGAGGATCGCGAGGCTGCGTCTACCGTCACGATTAAATGGTGCGGCCAGTTTCATGAAACCCGTATCTACCATTCGCCCTTGGACGTGGTCGCTTGGCATGGCAACTATGCCCCGGTCAAATACGATCTGCGCAGCTATTGCCCGATCGGGGCGGTACTGTTCGACCATCCGGACCCGTCGATCTTTACCGTCCTCACAGCGCCGTCAGGTGTCGAAGGCACTGCGAATATTGATTTTGTGCTGTTTCGCGAACGGTGGGCGGTTGCGGAAAATACCTTCCGCCCGCCATGGTATCACAAAAACGTCATGTCCGAACTGATGGGGAATATCTATGGCCAATATGATGCCAAGCCCCAAGGGTTCGCACCCGGCGGCATGTCCCTGCATAATATGATGTTGCCGCATGGCCCGGATAAATCAGCCTTCGAAAAGGCATCGAACGCTGATCTGAAGCCGGAAAAGCTGGATCACACGATGTCATTCATGTTCGAAACCCGTTTTCCTCAGCACCTGACCGAATTCGCTGCCAAAGAGGCATTGCTACAGGATGATTACATCGATTGCTGGGACAGCCTGGAAAAGAAGTTCGACGGTACCGCCGGATTGAAATAGCGCAGATACCTGCCAAAGACCCGCGGGCGCCCAACCTCTCTTTGCCAGCGATGCCGCAACTCAAGGACAACAGATGACACTGCTCACCTCCTGGGTCGAAAGCGCCAACAGCGCCGACACCGATTTCCCTCTCAACAATCTTCCCTATGGCGTGTTCTCAACCAACAGCCTGGACCCCCGTTGCGGTGTGGCGATCGGGGACATGGTGCTGGATATGGCTGCCGCTGAAAATGCTGGGCTGGTTGTCCTTGACGATGCGCCGGTGTTCAATGTGCCCTATTGGAACGATGTCATGGACCTCGGCCCTGACGCATGGAAGATGCTGCGTCTGCGGCTCATGGCCATGCTGACGGCGGATTCAGCAGAACAATCTGCTGTCGCTGCGCTGCTCATTCCAATGTCCGAGACCCGTCTACACCTTCCAATGGTGGTATCGGAATACACCGATTTCTATTCCAGCCGCCATCACGCTGTTAACGTCGGCACTATCTTTCGCGGAGCGGCAAATGCCCTGCCGCCCAACTGGCTTCACATGCCCATCGGTTATAACGGACGCGCATCGACTGTGGTGGTGTCAGGTACGGATATCCACCGCCCCAACGGGCAGATCAAATCATCTGACAACGACATGCCGACATTCGGACCCAGCCAACGGCTCGATATCGAACTCGAACTGGGTGCGGTCGTGGGCACATCTACCGATATGGGCACTCCGGTCAGCGTGGCACAGGCCGATGAAATGATCTTTGGCTACGTCCTTCTCAATGATTGGTCCGCGCGTGATATCCAGGCCTGGGAATACCAACCGCTTGGTCCCTTTCAGGCCAAGGCATTCGCGACCTCGGTCTCACCCTGGATCGTCACGCCCGCCGCGCTTGATCCGTTCCGGACCTCTACACCCGAACGGGAAACAGAACTGCTCGACTACCTGAAAGAACCCCGCCCGATGCTGTTCGATATCGATCTCTCTGTTCTGATCCAGCCGCCGGGCGGAACCCACGAAGTGATTGCGCGCACCAACTACAAGACCATGTATTATTCTGCGGCGCAGCAACTTGCGCATCACAGCTCCTCGGGCTGCGCGATGAACGCCGGCGACCTGCTCGGCTCCGGGACGATTTCGGGCCCCGACAAAGGTACCTATGGCAGCATGCTCGAACTCAGCTGGGGCGGGTCCGCCCCGCTGAGCCTCGCCGACGGTTCAACGCGAACCTTCGTCGAAGACGGTGATACCATGATCCTCACCGGTCGGGCCCAGGGCAGTGGCTACCGGGTCGGGTTCGGTGCCTGCGCAGGCACGATCCTGCCAGCCGTTTCCTTTCCATGACCCAGGTTTCATTTTGCCCGATAAACTCCCGCCGGAGGCTCCCGCACTCGGCCCCCCCGCAATGTCCGAAAGTAAAGGAATCCAGATGTCCAAAAAATTCGCATCCCAAGGGGATACCGCTGAAAAGCAGATCTCTTTCACAGAGGTGGGCAGGGATCTGTGGGCTTTCACCGCTGAAGGTGACCCGAATTCCGGTGTGATCATCGGTGACACATCCGTTATGATCATCGAGGCCCAGGCGACCCCGCGGCTGGCAAACAAGGTTATCGAAAAGGTAAGACAGGTCACCGACAAACCCATCACCCATGTCGTTCTGACCCACTATCATGCTGTTCGTGTCCTGGGTGCGTCGGCTTTTGGTGCCAACCAGATCATCATGTCCGAGATGGCGCGCGGCATGGTGACCGAGCGCGGCCAGGAAGACTGGGATAGCGAATTCCAGCGTTTTCCCCGGCTGTTCGAAGGCCACGAATCCATTCCCGGGCTGACCTATCCCACCACGACGTTCAATGACCGGATGACAGTCTATTTGGGCAACCGCCGCGTCGATCTGATGCATCTGGGCCGCGCCCATACCGCAGGCGACATCGTGGTTCATGTGCCTGACGAAAACGTCATGTTCACGGGCGATATCGTCGAATACAATTCAGCATGCTATTGTGGTGACGGTCACTTTGGCGACTGGGGCAACACCCTGGATGCCATTAAATCGTTTGACGTGGACGCGATCGCGCCGGGTCGGGGTGACGCTCTTGTGGGGCGGGACATGGTCAACACCGCGATCGAAAACACCCGTGACTTCATCGAAAGCACCTATCGCCCCGCCGCGCGTGTGGCCGCGCGGAACGGGTCTCTCAAAGACGCATGGGATGCGGTAAGGGCAGAATGCGATCCGAAGTTCGCGGATTATGCGATCTATGAACATTGCCTGCCGTTCAATGTCGCCCGCGCCTATGACGAAGCCCGCGGGATCGCGCATCCTCGTATCTGGACCGATAAGCGCGACCTCGAGATGTGGGAAAAATTGCAAAGTTAACTTAGCGGCGGGCTTTTCCTATGGCTTACGACTATACGCCTTTCCCGTATACTCCACCCCCTGGCCTGACCCACGCCGAACCACGGCATCGCGTGGTCATCGTCGGGGCCGGGCCCATCGGTCTCGCCATGGCGGTGGATCTGGCCCTGCAAGGCATAGCGACCGTGGTGCTGGACGACAATAACGTTGTTTCGGTCGGATCCAGAGCCATCTGCTGGGCCAAGCGAAGCCTGGAAATATGCGACAGGCTTGGCATCGGAGAACGCATGTTGGCCAAAGGGGTCACGTGGAAGGTAGGCCGTAATTTCCACAAGGGCGACCAAGTGTACGCGTTCGACCTTCAGCCCGACATGGGATTCAAATACCCCGCCTTCATTAATCTTCAGCAATATTACGTCGAACAATATCTCATTGATCGCGCCCGCGAATTCTCTGACCTCATTGACCTTCGGTTCCTGAACAAGGTCATCGCACACACAGATTGCGGCGACCACGTAAAACTCGAGGTTTCTACTCCCGACGGCGACTACCCTCTGGAAGCCGAATACTATATCGCCTGCGATGGCGCAGGCAGCCCAACACGCGAACGCATGCAGCTTGCTCTCGACGGTCAGACATTCGATGAAAATTTTCTCATTGTCGACGTTGAGATGGAAACCTCTCCGTTTGGCGATCACGCGACACCGGAGCGCTGGTTCTGGTTCGCGCCGCCGTTTCACAGCGGCCAATCCGCCTTGCTGCACAAACAACCAGACAACATATATAGAATAGATCTGCAACTTGGTCCGGATACCGACCCCAAGGAAGAGGCCACCGAAGCCAAGGTGCGGCCCCGGATTACGGCGATTGTGGGAAATGCACCGTTCCGCATCGACTGGATGAGCGTATACAGGTTTCGCTGTGCAAGACTGAACCGCTTCGTGCACAATCGCGTGATTTTCGCCGGGGACAGCGCCCATGTGGTAAGCCCGTTCGGGGCGCGTGGCGGCAATGGCGGCATTCAGGATGTCGACAACCTTGGATGGAAGTTAGCCCTCGTATTGCAAGGCAAGGCTTCCCCGGCGCTTCTTGAGAGCTATAACGAAGAGCGCGTAGAGGCCGCGGACGAAAACATGTTTAATTCGGCCTGCGCCACGAACTTCATGACCCCGCGCTCTTCTATCGAAAGGCTCTTTCGCGATCAGGTACTGGCGCTTGCGGCCCGGCATCCCTTTGCACGCAAACTAATCAACTCGGGACGTTTGTCGCAGCCTTGCGTTCTCTCTGGATCATCGCTGCAAACCAGTGGGCCTGCACCTTTGTCGCCCGGGCATGCGCTGGTTGATGCGCCCCTGACCGGCAGGGCCGGACCCGCATGGCTGATAACCGAAGCCCAAGGGCGTTTCACTCTGGTCACCGCCAACGATCAACCGCTGCCCGACATCACGGGTATCGAACGCATTGGCATCGACCAGGCGGAAAGTTGTTACCCCTGCTTCGCGGACAGCGAAGGCTGCTTCAAGGCTCGATACGGTACCGCACATATCTATCTGTTTCGGCCCGATGGGCACGTCTGCGCGGTGTTTGATACGCCTGATGTCGATGCCATCGTCACAGCCCACAACCGCGCCATGGGAGCCACGCAATGATCCTTCAGGACAAGCTCGGCGAGGACGCCGACACCTTTTACAAAGCGTTAATCTCGGCACATGAGGGGCTGACGGAAGCCCAAAGTCATACTCTGAATGCCCGGCTGGTCCTGATGATGGCGAACCAGATCGGTGATCTCGGCATGCTGACAGATATCTTCGAAACCGCGCTTCAGGATTTGCCGGATTAGGCTCATGCGGCGACCGCAAACCTTGCCTCGCGCAAACATCCGTAATGTTTCCACCACGACAAAGGGTTGACGCATGGGGTTCCGATGTTTGACACTCGGATTTGCACGCTATGTTTAACGCGAGCCAACAATAGCAGCAAAGCTGTATCACCGATTGCGTGGCTTGTTCATGCGCATTGTCGAAGGCGGTCTTTGCTTCAAGAAGGCACGTCATTCCAACAGAGAGGAAGAACATGAGTTTTTTGACCCGTACCGGAAAGCCTTTACCTAAATCTATCTTGGACTCCGCGGAAGCAGCCAAGAGAGATCCCGTAAACCGCCGCGAGTTTCTGGCGCTTGCAAGCGCGTTTGGTGCCACGACGGCAACGGCCTATGCGATGATCGGCATGCCGGCCCCTGCTTTCGCAGCAGCGCACAAGGAAGGCGGCACCGTACGCATGCAGATGGAGGTCCGCGCCCTTAAGGACCCCCGCACCTATGACTGGTCGCAGATCGCCAATTTCTCCAGAGGCTGGCTCGAGTACCTTGCGATTTGGGAAAATGACGGCACGTTTACCCCTGCTTTGCTGGAAAGCTGGGAAATCAATGATGACGCAACAGAGTACACGCTGAATGTACGAAAGGGTGTCACTTGGAATGACGGGACCCCCTTCACCGCTGCCGATGTTGTCCGCAATATTGTCGGCTGGTGCGACAAATCGGTAGAAGGCAATTCGATGGCTGGCCGTTTTGCAACGCTTATTGACGAAGAAACCGGCCAGGCGATCGACGGTGCCATCACCGCTGTGGATGACCACACAGTCAAGCTTGCTCTGCCGCGCCCTGACATCACGTTGATCCCCGGTATGGCCGATTATCCTGCGGCCATCGTGCCCGAAGGGTTCGATGCCGAAACCATGTTGGAAAATCCCGTTGGCACTGGCGCATATCTGCCAGAGTCGCTTGAGGTCGGTGTAAAAAGCGTTCTTGTGAAAAATACCGATCACAAGTGGTGGGGAACCGAAGTTTACGGCGGTCCATACATAGACCGGCTGGAATACATCGACTATGGCACTGATCCGTCTGCATTTGTCGCGGCTGCGGAAGCAGAGGAAATTGATGCGACCTATTCCATCGAAGGCGAGTTCATCGACGTATTCGGCACATTGGATGGCTGGAATCAAAACGAGATAGCCACAGCGGCTACCATCGTAATCCGTCCGAACCAGCTTGCAGAAGTTGACGGCAAGAAACCCTATGCCGATGTACGGGTACGCAAAGCGCTTAGCATGGCCGTCGACAACGGGGTTCTGCTGGAGTTGGGATACGCAGGCCGAGGTCTGGTGGCAGAAAACCATCATGTTGGTCCGATGCACCCCGAATACGCAGAGCTTCCCCCGCGCCAGGTCGACCCCGCTGCCGCAAAGGCGTTGATGGACGAAGCAGGCATGGGTGACTTCGAACACGAGCTATTTTCGATTGATGACGCGTGGCGCAAAGACACCACTGATGCGGTCGCCGCGCAATTGCGTGACGCGGGTATCAAGGTAAAGCGGACGATCCTGCCTGGCTCCACCTTCTGGAACGACTGGACGAAATACCCGTTTTCCTCCACCAACTGGAACCCGCGACCCTTGGGTGTCCAGATTTGGGCATTGGCGTATCGTTCCGGTGAAGCGTGGAACGAATTCGGTTGGGCCAACCCCGAATTCGATGCTTTGCTGACCAAAGCGCTGTCAGTTGCCGACGTGGAAGCACGCCGCGCGATCATGGCCAAAGGTGAGGCGATGATTCAGAATGAAGGTGTCACGATTCAACCCTATTGGCGGTCCTTGTTCAACCACACCAAAAAAGGGCTGGTCGGTGCCGAGCACCACATTGGCTTTGAATTTCACCCCGCGCGTATCGCGTGGACAATGTAGAGTTACTTCCATCCATTGGGAAAGGGCCGCACATCTTGCGGCCCTTTTTTATGGCGAGGTCTTCAAAAGCCTTGTCAAATTATCCGCCGGTCCCCACAGGTCTGCATCAATTCTTGCTAGCGTTCCAAGCTTGGTACGGAGCACGCTCAGACTGACCTCGGCGGCACGTTGATGCATGTTCGCCAGACCAATCTTGTGCAACGCAAGCCGGTCAAGGTTCTCTCTGGTCATGTTTTCTGACACAAGCTTGGCCGCCGCGTTGATCATGCCTAACAATACAGCCTCTGCTGCTTGTGCCGGTGTCATCGGGACTGCCCGAATGCCGGCAAAACGAGCCTCCTCGACGATCAGATCTTCGATCAAGGGATCAACCACTGCGCCGCCGCCGCCCGGATAACGATACCACCCCACCCCGACCGATCGCCCCAACCGCCCTTCGCGCACCATACGGTCGGCGACCAACAGGTGCTGACCTCCTGCCTGGCGACGTCCAAAGGCAACCTCAAGCCCAACATCATCTTGTGCTTTCAAGATTCCCGGCGCGAACCCTGTCTGTTCCAGCGCCTCATCCAATTCCCATGGGAGACATCCGACAAGCGTCAACCGATCAATCATCGCCAGCGCTGCGTCTTGCAGGATTGTCCCTTCAAAGACGTCCGTGCGTTGACTGACCGAACAGGCGCACCCGAGCAACCCGATCAGGTCTATTGCAGCGCTGCGCGTGGCTTGGGACGCAGCGCCAAAGGCAACCTCGACCATGCTCATGTGCGAAACATCCATCGCTACAGTCTCGAGCGGACGGGATCCATCACCAAGTATCTCGGGCCCGTCCACCACCACAATCAGCGTCTTCCGGGGCGCGTGGGTAACATCACAGCCGCGACAGACGAACCCTGCGCATCTGTCGGGGATCACCGTGCCCACAGTCACATGAGCGTCCCGCAAGCGCCGCTGCACTATATCGCCCATGCGCGCTGCATCATGCGGGTTGGGTTCGACTACGACCACCGTTCGCCCTGCTGCGACCAATGCCTCTATCAGCTTCAGTGAGGTGGTGCCCAAATCATACAAGACGTGCGGCAAAGACAGTGTCGTCACGCCGTTGGCACGTCCAGGAAATGCCGCTTGTGAATGATCTTCAACAGATCTTCCAGCGAAGCCTTTACAGGGCGATTTGAGGTATTGATCTGTGCATCCGCACGTTCGTAAAGCGGGGTGCGTGTATCCAACAGGTTCTTGAGCTGGGTCATCGCCGCCGGGTTTCCCTCCATCGGGCGTACGTCACCCTGCGCCCGGACCCTCTGCATGTATTCAGATGGGCTCGTGTAGACCCAGATCGTGTGGAACTGTTGCAGGAGCCGCGCATAGGTCGCAGGGTCTGCCACCACCCCTCCGGCCACGGCCAGGATCATCCGGAGGGGTGGTGGCAGACCCTG
>Ga0209634_1001281_pt1 | contig 18599 bp, 16 predicted proteins | sample LinPmetageLP40_FD_184043 | JGI IMG/M metagenome (GOLD analysis project Ga0209634, IMG submission 184043) | Marine viral communities from the Pacific Ocean - LP-40 (SPAdes) (version 2) | ecosystem: Environmental > Aquatic > Marine > Oceanic | place: Pacific Ocean | collected 2010-08-26 | reverse complement strand
CCCTCTGTGTCTCCCCTCAAGGGGAGAATCGCAAGTATCCCCTTGAGGGGATTATAGGGGTGTTGTTCTCACAGAAACACATAATAGTACGTTTTTTACTCGGACGACAGTAATTATCAATAAGTAATTTATAATTGCTATTATGTAAACTATATATTACATTTGTAATGTATAAATTACATAATAGCAAAATGAAACATCAATTTTTACCTCATTATTTTAAGTATATTGGTCTGACTCTTTATCTAATAGTGGGATTCTTACCATCTGCGCAGGCTTTCATCAATGGATTTTATGGAAGACCTGAAGAAACTCAGACTCTGGGAATACCACTTATATTTTTTTCGCATACTTTTCAAATACTTCAATACTTAGGAATACTTCTTTATGCTTTGGCAAAAGATAAAGTATTTGATGAATTTATGGTTAAGGTGAGACTTGAAAGTATGTATATCGTATTCTTCATGACTCTAATATTCATATTTATTAGAATTATAATAGACCAAAACTGGCATATGAGTGCATCATACCTACTTGAAGCTCAAGTGGTATTATTTCTAGTACTTAACAAGATAAGGAAACAACTCATAACTAGCTGAGCATGAAAAACCTTATAAGAGTAGAACGAGCTAGATGTGACATGTCACAAAGTGAATTGGCTGAAGCAGTTGGTGTTACCAGACAAACTGTATATGCCATTGAAAAAAGTAAATTTACCCCTTCAGTCCTTCTTGCTTTTAAGATTGCCAAAAAACTCAACGTTGATGTAAATTATCTATTCTCTTTAGAAGATACTGACTAGTTATTTGCAATATGCAACCTCCGTGACTTTTCAGTTGTCTAATGATTATAACAATAATCAAACTCAAAACCCATGGTCAAGAATTTTATCAAAACAGCTCTTCGCAGCCTTGCGAAGAACAAACTCATATCTTTCATCAATATTTTCGGACTCTCATTAGCAATAGGTTGTAGTCTTGTGGTCTATATTTTTGTAGATTTTGCATTTAGTCAAGATGAGTTTCATGAAAATAGAGAAAGCACTTTCATGGTTAAAAACATAGTCTCACGGGACGGAGTAGAACAAATATGGGGTGACTCACCAGCACCTATTGGTGAAATGATGGAAGCAGACTTTCCACAAATCAAGCATGCGGTAAGGATTGACAATCGCAACGTGGTGATGAAATATGAAGAAAAGGTATTTGCCGAATATGTGCGCTTTGTAGATCCCGAGTTCTTAGATATGTTCACTTTCCCACTTGCCAGTGGAAATAAGGATGCCCTCAATGATCCATCAAAAGTAGTCATCAACAAAGCAATTGCGGAAAAATATTTTGGCGAAGAGAATGCTATCGGAGAGCAAATCGTGCTTGTCATCAATGACAAAAGGGAGTCCTTTACTATAGGAGGAGTGGCACAGGAATTTCCTAAGACCGCCAGCTTCAGCTTTGACATCCTGATCAACTTTGAAAAGAAGTTCAATATATACGAAAAAGAAGATCGCAACGATTGGACTGATTTTATAACTTCCACGTTTATTCAGCTCACCGATCCAGCAGACATCACACTCATTAGTTCCAATATGGGCAAGTATGTGAGTTTGCAGAATGCTGCCGATGAAGACTGGCCTGCACAAGCCTATACTTTTGAGCCGCTAACCACACTTTCTATGAATTCTCACGCAATCGGTGCAGATATCTCAGGTGGAGATGATCCCGTTGGAAGGATCATATTGCTGACCATAGCTGGGTTTATGATGACCTTGGCCAGTTTCAATTACATCAATATCTCTATTGCTTCTGCCACTAAAAGGTTAAAAGAAATTGGCGTTAGAAAAGTGATTGGCGGGACTAAAAAGCAGTTAATCTTCCAATTTATCGGTGAGAATTTGATCATATGTGCACTTGCCCTGATATTAGGAGCTATTTGGGCAAGAACATTATTTGTGCCATGGTTCAATGCTCAGTTCCCAATTGAATTGGAGTTGGATTTTTATCAAAATGTCAATGCCTGGTTATTTATGGGTGCTTTATTGTTTATCACTGGCTTTGGTTCAGGAGCCTATCCAGCATTTTATGTATCCTCATTCAATCCGGTGAATATTTTCAGAGGGAATCAAAGTTTTGGTAAGAAGAATAGATTCACCAAAGTGTTTTTGACTTTTCAGTTTGTACTCTCGATTATCACCATAGTATTTGGCATAGCCTTCGTCCAGAATGCAGCATATCAAAAAGACAGGGATTGGGGATATGATCAGGCGCAGACCTTGGTGATTCCTGTCAATAATGAAACTACATATACAGCATTTAAAAATGAATTTCTTCAGAATTCCAATGTGACCAGTGTGGCTGGTTCAGCCAATCATATGGGAAAATCCGTTGGTCTCAGTGTCATTGACATCAATGACAATAAGTATGAAACAAGAAGAATAGACGTTGGCTACCATTACTTGGAAACACACAATCTCAGGCTAAAAGAAGGGCGGTTTTTCGATGAATTTTTACTTACCGATCAGGATGAAAGTGTAGTGATCAATGAGACATTTGCCAAAAACATGGAATGGACAAATCCAATTGGGCAATCTTTTGACATTGACTCATTGACATATTATGTGATTGGTGTAGCACACGATTTTCATTACAACGATTTCAACCAAAAGATTGTCCCTGCATTTTTCAGAATGGCTAAAGAAGAGAAATTTAACTTTATTTCTCTTCGAGTAAAAGAAGGTAAAATATCAGAAACAGAGGCGCAAGCAGAGGCGTTGTGGAAACAACATGTTCCTGACCTACCATATGATGCCTTTTTTCAAAATGAAGTTTTTGATCGCTACTTTGACCAACTAAAAAGCCATGGTCGAATTATGGGTTTCACAGCTACACTTGCCATCATACTTTCGTGCATGGGTCTATTTGGGTTGGTATCACTGAATGTCGCTACAAGAATGAAGGAATTCAGTATCAGAAAGGTGCTAGGTGCAGGAGTTTCGGCTATATTTCACGGTGTGAATAGACAGTATATATGGTTGATATCTATTGCCTGTATCTTGGGATTACCAATTAGCTATTTCCTTGTTAGTGCCCTATTCGAAAAAGTCTATAAATACCATATGCCGCTCACCGCTAGTCCATTTGTGATGGCTACCATATTCATCTTTGGTGTGGCTTTGATTACTGTGTCGAGCCAGATATACAAAGTGATCGTTTCAAATCCTGTAGATTCGCTTAGGGATGAGTAGCCATAACTAATACGCCTCATCATGAACGCTAGCCACTGCTCTACCAGAGGGGTCGTTCATATTTTTGAATGACTCATCCCAAGCCAGCGCCTCAGGAGTACTGCACGCTACTGATGGAACTGAAGGCACGGATAGTGCAGCAGCTTCAGATGGGAAGTGCTCGGAGAAAATCGCCCTATAGAAAAACTCTTCTTTGTTCCTAGGAGTCTGTATAGGAAACCTGAAATGAGCGTTTGCTAATTGATCGTCAGATACTTTTGACTCCACCATTTCTTTTAGACTGTCGATCCAGCTGTAACCAACACCATCAGAAAACTGCTCTTTTTGTCTCCAAGCCACACTCTCTGGAAGCATATCTGCGAATGCTTTACGCAATACCCATTTCTCCATTCGATCTGTGGTGATCATTTTGTCTTTGGGATTGAGGCGCATGGCAACATCTATAAATTCCTTGTCTAGGAATGGTACACGGCCTTCGATTCCCCATGCCGATAAAGATTTGTTGGCTCTCAAGCAGTCGTACATGTGTAGCTTACTTAGTTTTCGAACGGTTTCTTCATGAAATGCTTTTGCATTTGGAGCTTTATGGAAATACAAATATCCACCGAAAAGTTCATCAGCACCTTCCCCAGAAAGCACCATTTTTACACCCATAGATTTAATCACCCTTGACATCAAATACATAGGTGTGGAAGCTCTAATTGTAGTTACGTCATAAGTTTCCAGATGATAAATAACATCTCTAATAGCATCAATACCTTCCTGTATGGTAAAATGAATTTCGTGGTGAACTGTGCCAATGTGGTCAGCCACTTTTTGAGCGGCAATGAGGTCTGGTGCCCCCTTGAGCCCGACTGCGAATGAATGTAGCTGTGGCCACCAAGCATCTTTTGTATCGTTTGACTCGATTCTCTTTTCAGCATATACTTTGGCAATTGCTGAGGTTACCGATGAGTCCAATCCTCCTGAGAGAAGCACACCATAAGGAACATCTGACATCAATTGTCTATGAACAGAAGCTTCTAGGGCTTCTCTCAGATCATCTATGCTTGTATGCTTGTCTTTCACAGCATCATATGATACCCACTCTCGGTCATACCACTGGACAGGTTTACCCACTTTACTGGACAGGTAATGACCTGGAGGAAATAATTCTATCTTGGTGCAAAATCCTTCAAGTGCTTTTAGTTCTGAAGCAACGTAAAAAGTGCCATGCTGATCCCAGCCCATGTACAGAGGGATGATCCCCATGTGATCGCGAGCCACGAGATATTCATCATTGGCTTCGTCATAGATAGCGAATGCAAAAATACCATTGATCTCCTCTAGGAACAGATCGCCTTTCTCCTGATAAAGTGCTAAAATAACTTCGCAGTCAGAATTAGTTTGAAAGTTGTATTTACCTTCATATTGTTTTCTGATATCTCTGTGATTGTAGATTTCGCCATTAGCAGATAAAATCAAGTGTTTATCATGATTGTATAGTGGTTGCTTCCCAGATGTGGGATCCACAATTGATAAGCGTTCATGTGTAAGGATAGCAGTATCCCCGCAATATATGCCATTCCAGTCTGGACCACGATGGCGTATTTTCTTAGACATTTCGAGTAGTTGAGGTCGCAACTCTTCAGAGGGAGTTTTTAAATCAAAGGCACATACAATTCCACACATATCAATTTTGTTTATTTCGATACAAATAAACAGATATGTTAAACTAATTACATTATTGTAAGCTAATTATTGTGTTATATTTAATTTTATAGTACAATCATTGAAATAATGATAAAAACATATCTATGAATGGTGTGTTTTTTGAAATATTTGTTTTCGCCACACGCTCACGTCTGCTTACACATGAATATATATTCAACTTCCAGAAGGATCCGTTGCTATAATAAGACGATTGTATTAAATAGTGTCTCTAAGAAAACAGGTCATTTTTTAGAAAATGGATTATTATTGATAAGATTTTTACTTTCTTTCTATGAGTTGATGCCTGAGCATCAACCGATTAGAAAAAAAATGGAAAGATTGCAATAAGAAACATTTTTTATTATGAGGTGTTTTCTTAGAGACACTAAATTTAGGTACTATGAAAATGTACTGATTTATCGTATGATTATGCCCTCTTCCAAAAGTAAGGTGTAAACAACATCAATACAGTGAATAACTCAAGTCTTCCTAATAACATCAAAAAACTCAGTATCCACTTACTGGAGTCTGGCATATGCGCAAAGTTATGAACAGGCCCAACGCTTCCCAGACCTGGCCCGATATTGCCCAGTGATGTGGCAGCTGCCCCAATCGAAGTCATTACATCTACTCCGGTGAGGGCAATAGCTATGCTACCCAATGCAAAAATCAGGAAGTAGATCATCATAAATGCCAATACCTGGAAGGTGATATCTCTATTGATGGCCTTGTGATTAAGCCTCACGGGAATGACAGCAGATGGATGAAGCTGACGTTTCATTTCCAAAAAACTATTTTTGAATAAAATGACATGCCTGACAATCTTCACTCCCCCAGCAGTTGATCCTGATGATCCTCCTATAAACATGAGCATGAAAAACAACATCGTCAAGAAAGGCATCCATTGTGTATAATCGGCAGATACAAAACCTGTAGTGGTCAGGATAGACACTGTTTGGAAGAGGGCATCTCTAAAGGCCTTCTCTGCGCTAGTACCTCCCAAGAGAAAGATGGTAACACCAATACCAACAGACAATAAACCAGTGATTAGTAGATACACCCTGAACTCTTCATTGTCCCAAAGCTTCCTGAACTTTCCTTTGAAGCCGAAGTAGGTGATAGAAAAATTAGTTGCTGCCAGAAACATAAAGAGTACCATCACATATTGCATATAGGCAGAATCATAGTACGCAATGCTATCCTGTTTGATAGAGAATCCACCAGTAGCCATTGTGGTCAATGAGTGGTTGATCGCATCGAAAAATGGCATACCGCCTAGCATCAGTAAGATCATTTCGAGGGTGGTCAAACTAATATAGATCAGCCAAAGGCGTTTCGCAGTATCTTTGATTCGTGGCTTCAGTTTCTCGGGGCCAATACCGGGAGCTTCAGCCACAAAGAGCTGCATTCCACCAATGCCCAATATTGGGAGGATGGCAACTGTCAAGACGATTATTCCCATGCCGCCAATCCATTGGGTCAGGCTTCTCCAAAACAAAACACCTTTTGGCATCCCCTCAATATCGGTTAAGATGGAGGCTCCAGTAGTAGTGAAACCTGACATGGTTTCAAAAAATGCGTCTGTGAAAAATTCAATAGAGCCAGAAAAGAAATAGGGTAAGGTGCCGAAGAAAGCCATCATCAGCCAGCCTAAAGTTACGACTAAGTATCCATCGCGTTTTTTTAGCTCTTTGTTACTTTCCTTTTGGCCAAAAGCCCAACAGCTCAGCCCAACTAATAAGGTGATACCGCTACTATAGATAAATGTCAACCAATCCTCTCCATAATAGAGTGAGAATGGAATACACAATAACATGAATACGCCACTGATGGAAAGCAACAACCCAAGAATACCGATGATAACGCGGAGATTAAATCTCATATAAAGGACATGTGGGCATATGTGATATTACAGTAAAAATGCTGTTTGTCAAATAGCTATTTGAAAAATTCTTCGACTTTTTGAATACAACCCGGCCTACAGAGTACCACTACACGATCTTTTGGCTGAAGTTGAAAATCCCCCATAGCAGTTTGGCCGACTCCTTTACGCACTACACCCCCGATGATAGCTGCTTTTGGGAAATCCAATTTTTTAATCGTATCTGTTGTGATCTTTGATCCTAGATTGACAATAAATTCTAATATTTCCGCATCCACACCATGAATACTGGTAAGAGAAATCACATTGCCCTGTCGGATATATCGGAATATGAAATTTGCTGCAATCAGTTTTTTGTTGATCATGGTATCCACCCCGATATCCTGAGAGAGGTGTATATAATCGATATTTTCAACCAAAGAGATGGTCTTACCTACATTGTGCTTCTTGGCTACAAGCGAGGACATGATGTTCGTTTCAGAGTTGCCAGTGACTGCGATAAAGGCATCCATATTTTCGATCCCCTCCTCTTGGAGCAAATCCACATCTCTACCATCTCCGCTGATGACCATTACATTTTTCAGTTCGTCAGCCAGCTCAAATGCCTTATCCTTATCTTTTTCAATAAGTTTCACATTGAATTTCCTACTTAGCCGCTTTGCCGTATGATAGCCAACTTTACTTCCTCCGAGGATCATCACATTTTTTATTCCCACTCTTGGTTTACCAGATAGCTCCATTATCTTGCCCACCCCTTCTGGTTCAGCTATGAAGTAAGCGTGGTCACCCAGCTTATATTCATTGTCTCCTCTAGGGATGATGGTCTCTTGTCCTCGGAGTATAGCGACTGTGACGAAATTTTGATCGGGATTGGACTGGGTAGATTCTGCCAATCTCTGTCCTAAGAAAGAACTATTTTCATCAATGGTAACACCGAGCAATGTGAGTTTGCCATTGTCAAACTCAAAACTATCGGTTAGTGCCGATTCTTTAAGTAGCCTTTTGATCTCTTTTGCGGCAAGTGATTCTGGTGAGATGACTTCATCTATGCCCAGCTCCTTGAGGTCGAGTTTATCTTTATTGAGCAGGTACTCCAGGTTTTGGATTCTTGCTATGGTTCTTTTTGCTCCCAGGTGCTTGCCTATGATGGCAGTGGTGATATTGATCTCTTCAGAAGCTGTGACCGTGATCAACAAATCAGCGGTGGCAATATTTGCATCTTCGAGAATTCGATAGGAAGTAGAGCTTCCTTTGACTGTTGCCACATCAAGTGAGTTGGAAGCAAGCTGCAATAGGTTTGCATCCAAATCAATCAATGTGATGTCATGCTCTTCATAGGCAAGCAACTTCGCCAAATGAAATCCAACATCTCCTGCTCCTGCAATTATTATTCGCATCTTATAATATCAATGGACAAATGTATTGATTTTCATAAACATGATTACTTCTCAGTAGTCGATTTTTCTACCCTAAGACCTACTCCAGTTAACTTGTAGAGCGAATCAACTCGCATATATTGTTGAAATGTCATGCGGTATTTACCTCTATACTCAAATTTGTATGCTGATAATATGGGCGTTTGCAACTCATAAATATCTCCTATAGCACTGCTGCCCAGTGGCTTACCTACCTTATCTGAAAACAGCATTGCATTGATTAAGGACTTATCTAGCTCTTGACCAGTCGAGTCGTATAGGGCATAGGTCAGGTACAAGTTCCTGTAGTCGAAATCACTGGAATATTGAATGTTTGCCAAGAGATTATATGGCTCTTTGATATGCGCTATCTCAAAATCAAAATACAGCAATGAATCGCGAATCCACAATTGATCCAATAGCTCAATATTTGTTTCGTACACCCGTGATGCATCGCACCCGACCAAGGTAGTGATGCAAACCAATACCAAAATAATTGCAGACCTACTCACTCTTTTTCTTATTTGAAAACTTCCTATTTCCTTTTTTGTATGGTCTTCTTTTTTTGTTGGACTTGTTTGCCCCACCTTTCTTGCTGTACTTTTTATCCATCCGCGCGAGGTCGCTATTCAGTGCCTTGGACGTATCATCTTTAATTTCGAAATCATCTTCTAAGAGCGTCACGGGTTTTTTACCTTGTTTGTTGAGCGCCAATATTTCGTTGACTCTTGCTACAGGTATAGGATGCCAGGCATTCTCGCCTTGATAGCCAAACCACATGATTCTCTTGAAAATATCGGTTTTCTGTAAGTATGCCTTCCCTTTTTCGATCTTTAGGGACTCCTCAATTTTAGGAATATCGCTTAGTGCATCCATGTAAGTTTGCAGCTCATAGTTGAGGCAACATTTCAATCGTCCACATTGACCAGAAAGTTTACTCGGGTTAAGCGATAGGTTTTGATAACGAGCCGCGCTCGTTGATACACTTTTGAATTCGGAAAGCCAGGTAGAGCAGCATAGTTCACGACCACAGGATCCAATCCCGCCAAGTCTGCTTGCTTCTTGCCTTAAGCTGATTTGTTTCATTTCTACCCGAATTCTGAATTCTCCTGCGAGTAATTTTATGAGTTCACGGAAATCCACGCGATCTTCAGCAGAGTAATAAAATATTGCCTTGGTATTGTCAGCCTGATATTCCACATCGGACAGCTTCATTTGAAGACCCAAGTCTGTGATTATTTGCCTTGTGCGAAAGAGTGTTGGGCTTTCACGCTTCTTCACATCTTCATACTTCTCGATATCTTTCTGTGAAGCTTTGCGATATATTTTGCGCAAAGGGTCTTTTTTTACGTTGTACTTCTTCTTGAGCATCTGCAGGCGAACAAGTTCCCCCTGCATCGATATATATCCCATGTGATGTCCATTGGGAACATCAACAATAACTGCATCACCTGTGATGAGCTCTACTTCTTCAGCATTTTTATAAAACTCCTTATGACCATTTTTGAATCGAACCTCAACTACATTTGACTTATTATCGGTTGGCATATCCATATTGGAAAGCCAATCAAAAACATTCATTTTATTGCACCCTCCAGTACTACAACCTCCATTGTTGTTGCATCCGGATGTCTTACCCTCTTCCGTTGCACAAGAACTACATCCCGCCATGGTGTATTAATTTATATACTATATATGTATCACTTATTGAGCTTGAGCAAATCTTGCCCAATGTCTGTTCGGAAATTTACACCTTCCCATTTAATATCACTAGCAGTACTGTAGGTTTTTTCGAGTGCAGATTGCATGTCTTTGTCGAGAGTGGTAACGGCAATCACACGACCACCATTGTTGACGATACTTCCTTCTTGTACAATTGTTCCAGCATGGAAAATAAGATTGTCACGCTTAATATCTAAACCTGATATCACCCGCCCTTTGTCATAGCTCCCAGGGTATCCTTCAGACACCATCATGACCGTCACAGCAGTTCTATCATCTATCTCGATGGTCTGCTGATCAAGTGTACCATTGGCAGTTGCTTCAAATATCTCTACCAGATCATTCTTGATTCTGGGAATCACCGCTTCTGTTTCTGGATCGCCCATTCTTACGTTGTATTCAATGACCTTTGGATGGCCATTGTCATTCATCAATCCAATGAATAGAAATCCAACAAAATCTATACTCTCTGTAATCAACCCATCAACTGTAGGTTTGATTACCAATTCTTCAACAGAACTCATGAACGCAGCATCAGCAAATGGCACCGGAGATATAGCCCCCATGCCTCCCGTATTCGGACCGGTATCTCCTTCACCGATACGCTTGTAGTCTTTGGCTTCAGGCAATATCACGTACCCTCCTTTGCCATCAGTAAGTACAAATACCGATAGCTCAATTCCGGTAAGAAAATCTTCAATCAATACCTTGGAACTAGCATCACCAAACAGCGCATTTTCTAACATGTCTCTGAGCGTGTCCTGCGCATCCTTCAATGACTCTGCTATGACCACCCCTTTGCCAGCTGCCAAACCATCTGCTTTTAAGACTATTGGGAGTGATTGTCCGTTAAGATATTCAAGACCTTCTTCCAATGTATCCTTGGTAAATGTTCGAGACTGTGCTGTAGGAATACCATATTTATTCATGAAGTCTTTAGAGAAGTCTTTGCTCCCCTCAAGTTGTGCACCCGCCTTATCTGGTCCAATTACACTGATATGCTGAAGAGCAGAATCAGCAGCGTAAAAGTCTTTGATCCCCTCTACCAAAGGTACTTCGGGTCCCACTATGACCATATGGATTTGTTTCTCAACACACAGATTGGACAAGTTTTTAAAATCCGACACACCAATATTGACATTGGTGGCAACAGATGCCGTGCCAGCATTCCCTGGTGCTACGTAGAGTTGGTCACATCTTTTGCTTTGCGCAATTTTCCAAGCGAGTGTGTGTTCTCTTCCTCCGCTACCGATGATAAGTATGTTCATAAGCCAATTCGTGATCTATTTCCTACCCAAAAATAGCCAATAAAAAGATTACATCGAATATCTAATAAAAAAATGGAGTCCGTAATTTTAATTAGCGTATTCAGACATAAATTTGATACGCATTAGACGCAATTCCTCTTCACTGAATCCTTCATTTTCTTCATCATCCAAGGCCTCGGAAATGCTGTCTGATTCTGCATTGAGGAAATATTCGAAAATATCATCTTGCTTATCATCATCCAATATCTGATCGATGTAGTAATCCAGATTGAGACGTGTACCAGAATAACAGATGTTCTCTATTTCTATCATCAAATCGTGCATCGAGATACTTTTTGCCTCAGCTATTTCATCCAAATCTATCTTGCGATCAATTTGTTGGATGATAAAGACTTTCATTTTTGACCTTTGAGCAGATGTTTTGACAACTACATCCGCTGCGGTGGTGATATCATTGTCATCAACATACTGATTGATAACCTCCAAAAATGGACTTCCAAATTTGCTGACCTTGCCCATCCCGACACCATTGACCTGGGCTAGTTCATCCTTATTGGTTGGATACGTAGTCGCCATTTCTTCCAATGATGGGTCTTGGAAGATTACATACGGAGGAAGATTTTTTTCATCGGCTACTCTTTTGCGCAACTTCTTGAGAAGGGTGAAAAGATTCTCGTCATAGGCCTTATTGGTATAGGACTCTCTAGAAGATTCTTCCTCCTCTCCCAAATTCGCATAATCATTTTCCTTAGAAAAAGTGATTTTTGAGGGTGACTTTAGGAATTCCCTACCCTTATCGGAAAGTTTGAGCACACCGATATGATCAATATCTTTTTTTAAATACTGAAAAAGTAGCAGCTGGCGAAGGATGGATTTCCAAAATATATGGGTCTGGTCCTTACCTGCTCCATAGACTTCCAGCTTATCATGTTCGTAACTTTTTACATGTTGATTCTCAGATCCATGAATAACATCTGTGAGGTGATTGATCCCAAATCTTTCCGAAGTTTGTTCCACTGCTTTGAGTGCAGAAACGGCAAACTCCATTCCTTCAAACTGTTCTCGAGGATGGGTGCAATTGTCACACATACCACAGTTGTCCGGCTTATACTCTTCCCCAAAATAGTGGAGCAGCTGCTTTCTTCTACAGACAGGGGATTCGGCATAATATGCCATTTCCATAAGCAGAACGCGTGCATTCTCCTTTTCAGTAACAGGCTTGTCTTTATTGAATTTTTCTAATTTATTGAGGTCATTGTGACTATAGAACATCACACACTTCCCATCAATACCGTCTCTACCTCCACGACCTGTTTCCTGATAGTATCCTTCCAAAGACTTGGGTACATCATAGTGAATTACAAAGCGCACATCTGGTTTGTCAATTCCCATCCCAAAGGCAATAGTTGCCACGATGATGTCCAAATTTTCATTCAGAAAGTCATCTTGATTTTTCATCCGTACAGCCGGCTCCAACCCAGCATGGTATGGAGCTGCGTTAAAACCATTTACCTTGAGTAGCTGAGCGATTTCTTCTACCTTTTTTCTGCTCAGACAATAGATAATACCACACTTGCCCTGAAACTCTTTCATGAGCTTGACCAATTGTTTTTTGGCTTGCTGCTTAGGTCTTACTTCATAATATAAGTTGGTGCGGTTAAAAGATGAGAGAAAAATATCGGATCCCTCCATGCCTAGATTCTTGATGATGTCTTGCTGTACTTTGGGTGTAGCGGTAGCGGTAAGGGCGATAATCGGAAATTCTCCAATATGACTGATGATCGATCGTATCTTTCGATATTCTGGTCTGAAATCATGCCCCCATTCCGATATACAATGGGCTTCGTCTATGGCAACGAAAGAGATGTTTACTTTTTTGAAAAACTCAACGTTTTCCTCTTTGGTGAGTGACTCGGGAGCCACATAGAGTAGTTTGATTTCACCACTTATGCTTGCTTTTTTGACCCGTGTGGATTCTCCCTTCGTCAATGTAGAATTGAGAAAACGCGCATTGACACCAAAAGCATTGAGTTGATCCACCTGATTTTTCATCAGAGCTATCAATGGAGAGATGACAATTGCCAATCCATCTTGAACGATGGCGGGAAGTTGATAACAAAGTGACTTGCCTGCACCTGTTGGCATGATCACAAAGGTATTTTTCCCCGACATTATATTGTGGATAATGGGTTCCTGAGTTCCTCGAAACTTCCCATACCCAAAAACTTCCTTGAGTTTATCCTTTACTATCTGGTCTTCCGCTATCAACTTTTTATAAGTTATAAACTTGTCAAATGATTATGTCTGTTTTTGTATCTTTGCCCAAAATTAATAACCTCTAGAATCTCGGGCATGCTGAATTTAACTAAAAATATTAAGAATGTAGCACAAACAGCATTGATTAATGAAGCTGATGCTGTAAGAAATTTGGCAAACTTGATCGATGAAGATTTTGAAAATTGTGTAAAAGAAATATATGGTCTATCTGGAAGAGTGGTTGTTACAGGAATTGGCAAGAGTGCAATCATCGCCAATAAAATTGTTGCCACACTAAACTCTACTGGTACGCCCTCCTTATTTATGCATGCTGCAGATGCTATTCATGGAGACTTAGGCATGATCAAACCTGAGGACATCGTTATTTGTATTTCTAAAAGTGGTAATACACCAGAGATCAAAGTACTGGTTCCTTTGCTGAAGAGAACCGGAGCAAAATTGATTGGACTGGTCAGCAATGTTGATTCTTATTTGGGTACACAATCGGATTTTGTACTCAATGCGACCATCGGTGAAGAAGCATGCCCGAACAACCTAGCACCTACCACGAGTACTACGGCACATTTGGCAATGGGTGATGCTGTTGCCGTTTGTCTATTAGAACTGAGAGGTTTTGGCAGTGAGGATTTTGCGAGATTTCATCCAGGAGGATCATTAGGCAAGCAATTGTATTTGAGAGTTGACGATATTTATCCTAATCATGAGGTGCCCAAAGTAAGCAGCGACACGATGCTAAAGGATGTGATAATGGAGATGTCCACCAAGAGGCTGGGCGCAGTGGCGGTGGTAGATAACCATGACTGTTTACAAGGGATCATCACAGATGGTGACCTCAGACGTATGTTAGAGAATGATATGGACCTGTCTAAGTCAACAGCTCAGGACATTATGACAGCGGATCCTAAAGCATTGGAAAAAGGAGATTATGCGACAAAGGCACTCAATACCATGCAGCAAAATAATATCGCACAATTGGTCGTACTGGATAACCGCAAGGTTGTAGGCTTTGTACATTTACATGATTTATTAAAAGAAGGAATTGTATGAAACCATATGTAGTAATTATGGCCGGTGGTACTGGCACGCGTTTTTGGCCACATAGCCGAGAAGCGCATCCTAAGCAGTTCTTGGATATCCTTGGCACAGGCAAGTCATTGTTGCAAATGACTTTTGATCGATTTGCTGCCTTCGTTCCAGATGACCATATATTCATTGCCACCAACGACCGCTATGAAGACCTAGTGATGGAGCAGCTGCCTTCTCTCACACAGGATCAATTGTTGCTAGAGCCAGCTAAACGCAATACAGCACCTTGCATCGCGTATGCATGCTACAAGATAGCTTCGCAAAATCCAGATGCACCGATTATCATAGCACCATCCGATCATGCGATTTTCAATGAAACAGCTTTTCAAAAAACAATAATGACTGCCTGTGCTGCAGCTGATACAGAAAAGCTAATCACTATTGGGATACAACCCAATAGGCCAGCTACTGGATATGGATATATCAAATACGAACCAAGCCGTGGTGATATAAATCAGGTCAATTCCTTTACCGAAAAACCTAACCAACAGGTCGCAGAACAATTTATTGCATCAGGTGATTATGTTTGGAACGCAGGTATTTTTGTTTGGTCGGGACAGGCGATTATAAATGCCTTTGAACAGCACCTTCCTACAATGGATGGATTGTTCAAAAAAATAGCTTCATCCTTTTATCAGGCATCGGAAAGAGATGTAATAAAAAAGGAATACTTACAGTGTGAAGACATTTCTATTGACTACGGCATTCTGGAAAAATCTAACAATGTCCATGTCGTTCTGGGTGATTTTGACTGGTCTGATCTCGGCTCTTGGGCATCTCTTCATGGCTATGGGGAGAAAGATGCTATGGGCAATGTGATACGTGGAGAAGTGTTGGCGTATGATGTGCATGACTCATTGATTATTGCTCAGGAAGATAAGCTTGTGGTCGTGCAAGGACTCGGAAATCATGTAGTAGTGGATACTGATGAGTCATTGTTAATTTGTGAAAAAGACAATGAGGCCATTCTGAAACAGGCCATAGCCGAAATCAAATCACAGGGCAAGGAGGAGTTTTTGTAATTCTTTATACAAGATACAAGTAGCCGCATGGAATGTGGTATCCAGACTTAACAGTTAGTCAGGTCGAAAGACCTGACTTCCCACCAATACACTTCTCATCCTTGGTTCGTGTCCTCACGAAACAAATAGTGATGTTCGTGAGAGAATTGTGGGAATCTTCTTCATTTCGTTGTCTATTTTGTAAGAATGGCAAAGTTCCCTATGGATTTCTATAAGTGTATTTTGATATATTATGGATAGACAATTCTTTCAAAACTTTTAGCAAAACAGTAAAAATGATGAAATATTCATATGAATATTTCATCATATGAATATTATTTCATATCATTGTGGAAAGATGGTTATGATAGATTCAGAAAAATTAACATTTGCATCCAGTATTTTGAAAACAATAGCGCATCCGTTAAGGTTGGGCATTGTGGATTTATTGATTCAGAATGAACAATTGTCTGTGAATGAAATTTGCGACTTGCTAGAAGCTGAGCAGTCTTTGGTTTCTCATCACTTGACCAGTATGAGAGAAAAAGATGTATTGTCCTGTAGTAGGCAAGGGAAGAGCATGTTTTACTCACTAGCACTGAAAGAGCTGGAGAAGGTGGTAGAATGTATGGAAACATGTAAGATCAGTCAAGCTTGATGGAAATAGCAGGATATATAGGTGCAGTAATTATTGGGCTTTCACTTGGGCTGATTGGTGGGGGAGGATCTATCCTTACTGTTCCGGTTATGGTTTACCTATTTGGAATATCGCCTGTATTGGCAACTGCCTATTCACTATTTATTGTTGGTGTAAGTGCACTTTTCGGAGCGTTTAAGAATATTCAAAAAGGTCTAATCAATTATCGTGTAGCGATCGTATTCGCTATTCCTTCATTTATTGCGGTGTTTTTGACCCGAAGGTATTTTGTGCCCTGGATTCCTGATGTGATTTTTAGTAGTGGCGATTTTGTGGTCTCGAAGTCAATAGGAATCATGGTGCTATTTGCCATTATCATGCTTTTGGCAGCCTGGTCGATGATACGATCTGGAAAGACATCTATCCAAAACCCAACCAGCGAGATTAAACTTAATATACCGATGATCATTTTGGAAGGTATATTGGTTGGGTTCGTAACGGGTCTTGTAGGCGCAGGAGGAGGATTTTTAATTATCCCAGTGTTGGTACTGATAGTAGGTTTGCCCATGAAGCATGCCGTAGGTACTTCCTTACTTATTATTGCAGCCAAGTCATTGTTTGGTTTTGTTGGAGATTTAGGTGCAAGTCAGGAGATTGATTGGATGTTCCTAGGAATTTTCACCGCTCTGGCGGTTGTAGGAATATGGATAGGCATCTATTTATCCAAATATATTGCTGGAGCGAAACTAAAAACTGGCTTTGGCTGGTTTGTATTGATAATGGCAGTTTATATTCTTACCAAAGAATTAATATTGACCTAATTTTGAAGTTGATTTAGAAATTTTAAAAAATATAATCATGAAAATCGAACAAATATATACCGGTTGCCTGGCTCAAGGAGCCTATTACATCGAGAGTGAAGGAGAGGCCATCATCATAGACCCACTGAGAGAAACAGCTCCTTATTTGAAAAAGTTGGAAAAGGAAGGCGACACCTTAAAATACATCTTTGAAACGCATTTTCACGCAGATTTTGTATCTGGTCATGTGGACTTAGCGAAAGCTACAGGAGCGACCATAGTTTATGGACCTACTGCACAAACAAGCTATGATATTCACTCTGCTAAGGACGGTGAAGTATTTGAGATTGGTAAGGTGAAACTAAAAGTGCTACATACTCCTGGACATACGATGGAGAGCAGTACATTTTTATTGATAGATGAAGAAGGAAAGAATCATGCGATTTTTTCGGGTGACACTTTATTTATAGGAGATGTCGGTCGGCCGGACTTAGCAATCAAGTCGGATCTAACCAGGGAAGACTTGGCAGCGATGCTATATGATAGTTTGAGAAATAAAATCATGCCGTTGGCTGATGAGGTCATCGTATATCCTGCACATGGTGCTGGATCAGCATGTGGTAAAAATATGAGCAGTGATACTTGGGATACTTTGGGACACCAAAAGGAGACCAATTACGCTTTGAGGGCAAATATGACCAAGGAAGAGTTTGTGAAAGAAGTAACAGAAGGCATCTTACCTGCGCCACAGTATTTCGCTAAGAATGCCATGATCAATAAGACAGGCTATGCCAACATTGAGGATGTCTTGTCACAAGGAAGTAAAGCATTTTCTCCTGAAGATTTTGAGGCAATAGTCAATGACGAAGGAGCTATTGTGCTTGACACACGCGATCAGCATGATTTTGCAAAGTCACATATCCCCAACTCAATTTTTATCGGGTTGGATGGAAGTTTTGCTTCTTGGGTAGGTACATTGATCACTGATATTCATCAGCCAATCTTATTGATAACTTATGAGGGGAAAGAAGAAGAAGCTGTGACACGCTTGGCTCGCGTGGGGTATGACAACACACTTGGTTATCTAAAAGGTGGATTTAAGACTTGGGAAAAAGCGGGGAAAGATGTAGATAGTATTGCATCTATTTCGGCAGTTGAACTAGAGGAGAAAGTCAACTCAGACGCCACACTGAATGTGTTGGATGTAAGGAAACCAGGAGAATATGAGGCAGATCATATGGAGATCGCTATTTCTTCTCCATTAGACTATATCAATGACAACATGGATACAATAGATAAGTCTGAAACATATTATATCCATTGTTTGAGCGGATATCGCTCGATGGTTTTCAGCTCAATATTGAAATCTCGTGGATACACAAAGTTAATTGATGTAGCAGGAGGGTATGATGCGATTATAGAGACAGCTATCCCTATGACGGATTTTGTTTGCCCTACCAAAACTAACCACCCAATAGCATGATGGATTATATTTTAGCTCCTTGGCCTTGGTATGTAGTAGGCCCACTTATCACGTTAGTGATGTTTTTAATGTTGTATTTCGGGAAGAAATTTGGA
>Ga0209634_1001279_pt1 | contig 18608 bp, 14 predicted proteins | sample LinPmetageLP40_FD_184043 | JGI IMG/M metagenome (GOLD analysis project Ga0209634, IMG submission 184043) | Marine viral communities from the Pacific Ocean - LP-40 (SPAdes) (version 2) | ecosystem: Environmental > Aquatic > Marine > Oceanic | place: Pacific Ocean | collected 2010-08-26 | reverse complement strand
CTGCACTTAATATGAGGTTCCAGCCGTCAGCAATGCGCTCATGGTTTTCAAATGCATCGCCATAATCTTTTGCGCGGTCTCCGTTTACTAGGTTGTCTGCCTTGTTTAAAATTTGTTTACGATTCATCTTCTTTCTCCCTTGGTAAGTAGACCATGACAAAAGTCCCACACTTTGGACAACTCAGGTTGGTTTCCATAACATGCTCTGGATCGTCTTCACAGTCGTGATCCCCCCCCCAGATTAATTCAGTTTTACAGTGCCAACAGTTCATATTATATAACTCCTTGTTACGTCTTCAGGTTCAACGATGTATAAATTTTGTCTTGTTCTTGTAACGCCTACGTAAAAAACACGGTGGATATCGTCGCCACGCTCTTTTAATGCGGCTGTTGTTAAATCGGTAAACAAAACAACGTTGTCAGCCTCTCCGCCTTTTGCCCCGTGGATCGTGGATAGTTTTATGCGAGGCACGGCATTAAATTTTTCTTTCCTGCGCAAGAGCGACGTAATGTATATTTGATCCACCATTGGCAACTTATCCATCGCTTCATGCCAGATCATGGTATCGTTTGCTCCTAGCCCGTATTGTAGCTGCAAAGTCGGCAGATCAAAAACTTTGTCTTTATCGTGGACACTAAACCGTTTGAAGCCCCGCGCAATGCGCACCCCGTTTCCTGTCATATAATCGTATATTGCCTGCGCGGTATCACAATCTATCTGGTGCCCTTTTCGTAGACGCTCCCACCCATTAACGGCGGTGCTTATCTTCTCGGATATGGATCGGTGTCCGTTACGCTCAAAAAGGTATCCGTCGTACTTAAGCTGCGTTGCTACGCTAGACAGCATGTAGTTTGCTTGCGCTAACACGAGCCAATCTCCCTCGGACATGTCAACTTCGGAAACACTGTAGATGCGTTGTACTTTTCCTGTTTCTTTTCTGGGCAAATACTTCTTCGGAAATCTATTTTGTATTCTAGTAGATATGCTCTCGGCAACTTTGTGTACTTCTGCGGGTATACGATACGACTGCTCAAGCACTTCAGAACCGCTTGGCAAACCTATAAAATGATCGACGTCTGCGCCTGCCCATTTATAAATGGCCTGATCGTCATCCCCCGCAGCATACATGCTCTTTGCCCTTTTATCCAAGGCATGCGCAATGTCCCACTGTAACGGGGATAAATCCTGAGCTTCGTCCATGAAACATAAATCAAACTCTGGGCAGTAATTGATGGCATTGTCTACAAATTCAACCAGCATATCCGTGTAGTCAATCAAACCATGCGCGTTCTTGTAGTCGTGATATGCTCGGTTAACATAATCTACTGTCATCCAGTCTTCTTCTAAACTGCTGCAATTGTATTCGGTTCTTAGGCTTGTCTTTTTCAACCGTGACAAGTTGATTAACCCTATGATTGGATGGTCTGACGTTATGAGCCCGACGTCGTCGTCGTCCAACGCTGCCGATCTTATCGTAAGTACTATGCCAATCTTATTTGATAGCTCGTCAAAATGCTCTCTCTGCATGAGCTGGTTTTCTTTAATGCCTAACATCATATAGGCCAGAGAATGCAACGTCCTAAAATACGGAAGGTCTTTGTCAGGGTTCAGGTCAAAGCGCCGTGCGGCGCGTTCCTTGGCTTCATATGCAGCTTTTCTGGTAAAAGCTAGGAACGCAATATTGCTTGGATCTGTACCGCCTTGAATGGCTGTATCTACCATGTTTAACAGGGTTGTTGTTTTGCCCGTTCCCGGAGGGCCGAATATACGAAACATTAAAACGGTGCCTCATTATTTGCCCCGAAGTCAGGGGTATCCATAACAACTGTTACGTTATCAAAAGAGGGAATGACCCAGACGCGCACGGCTTTGCCCTTGATCTTTACGACGGTGCTTTCGCCGTTGCGATCCCGTAAGCGCTGGGCAATCTTGTGTGACTTGTACTCAAAGAATTTGTTTTTACGCAGATGCGCTTCAAAGTCTTTTAACCTAAAATACGTGCGGCCTTCGTCGTCGTCTGTAAAAGGTCGGCGCAATAATATTTCTTCCCTGACTTCTGCTTGCTGCATTGTTGTACAGAACTCTTCCAGATAATCATAAAACTGACCGTCAATCGACGCATCCTCGGACACTTCTACTATGGCGCCCTCGGTTTCTGTCATATCCATGAGCAACTGATTAATCCTAGCTTCCCATTGTTCCTTGCGCGCGGTTCGCGGTAGGTGGTTCAACTGCTCTACACAAGACCTCTGGAATTGGCTCTGGTTCATCAACGCTTCTGTGTCGAGCTCCAGAGGCTCCCCGTTAACGTCCATAAACCATACTGGTGGGATAGAGTTGTATTTGCGAAGGTTCGCGATTGTAGCGCCTGATACAGCCGCTCCTATGCCATGTTTCCTAGTTCTACATAGCTCCGCATTACAATAACTGTTGATGGGCGCGTCTTTGCATTTAAACGCATAATCTTTTTTCTGAAGCTGCTTAGCAACGATGTTGACTTCGCTCAACGGTAAGGGCGGATCCAGATACTGCATATTGTAAGTCAAGATTTCTGCCTCCCAGCTATCGGGATATGCTTTGCGCAGATAAACGCCCAGATTAAATAGGCCGTTGTTACGCCCACCTTCAGAGATACGCTGCTTAGCTAGTAGCTGTAGGCATGGCGGTCCGTCGGGTAACAGCTCATCCGCCTTTTCTTCTACTGTTAGCGCAAGCAGTTGCTCGCGTGTTTGAACATGCTCTTTGTGTAATTTAAAGAAGTCTTCCAGATCCGCCGCCGCGCCATCGTCGTTAAACGCGTACCGCAATCCCATTTCCTGATCATAGTAAGGTAAGTTCAGGAAGTTCCCTACATCCCCCCGATCCAGAAACAACTTTACTTGCTTTGGAAACACCTCTGATCCACCGTAACCAAGAGCCGCAGACATGTGATTTAGAACATCCTGCATTTCTCTAGCTGGCACCCAGTCGTCTACAAAAATAAACAGGTGGGCGCCGCCTGATTTGGATCGGCATACAATTAGAGGCAGCTTTATTTTTCGAACCCGCTCAATAATCTTTTTGTGGTCAAGCGGGTATTGATCGACGTCGATACAACCCCACTTAACTTTGTTTTCTTCATTAATCGGAATAATACCAACGCTTTGGCCTTTGCCAGATAAGTGGCCTTCCCAAAGCTCCGTGGTCCGTTCTTCACGAACGACAGTGGCTTTCCCTGTGTTTTTGCCGTTTGCCTGCTGTTTATTAACTTTGTACGTGCCAAAGGCTTGCTTCAGGCCGTCAAATATTTCGGCAAACTTTTTTGCGTCAGACATTTCAACCTCAAGAGACAATTAGGGTCGCAACTAAGTGCGACCCATTAAAATTAAAACGGTATTTCAGTACTGTCGTTACTACCGCTGTTTTCGTCATCCTGAGAATGTTTAACGTTTACATCACCCGCTTTTATAGATTGAGCAAATTGCTTTGCCTGCCCATAAACAGCGACTTCATCTACTTGCTTATCTAAAGAAATGTCCCAGCCGTGCCATGCACCTTTGCTGTTTTCCTCCTTTACAGACTTGAGACTATACACATGACTAAACCGAGGCATTAGAAACGGCTTGCCGTCTTTACCTGTAGCCATACGGCCCTGCACCATAGAATTCCACTTACGTGATTTCTTAAGTTGAGTTGACTTCATTGCAATCAATGCAGGCTGCGCAGTCCCTTCTTTGTCGATAACCAATACAAAATGCTGATGGGTATCTTCAATATAAGTCCCGTCGCCGCCTGTGACATAATCACGATTATCTTCTTTTGAGCGTTCTGTATCGGGACGCTTTTCATCTGGAGTAAAGATATTAACAGGAGCTCCAGTTCCAGAACCACGTGGCGCCCATTCAATAAATCGACGTTGATACGCGCACGGTATGACCTTAACGCCATCTTTTCCTGCAAACAATTCTCCAGTCACCGTATTATAAATGTCCCCTTTTCGAGCATCTTCTAACTCATCAAGCAGAGGGTCTAAACCAGATAATATTTTGAGAAACGGTAATGCAAGATCGTCTTGCGTAATATTTTCATTACCAACACCCGCATCCTCTTCGAAGATGGACATGTCAAATGCCGCAACATCTGTCTTTGTTTTTGTTGCTACTTCCTTACCAGCCATTATAATTTTCCTTTCTTAATAACTGCGCGCTCTCCTACAAAAGCACCAAATAAATCCATAGGGAATGATTCCCCATTTTCTACACGTTCACGCACCCACCCTCGTAGAGTGGAGCTATGCACGCCTTCTTTCTGCTCAGGCACTAGACCTTTCCTGCTGATATCTGATAAAAGCTCTGCGGCTTTTTTATCTTCGCCTCTGCCAAAACTGCAAGATACAACGTTCTTAATAATGTCGGAATGATTGTTGTCTCGCAGCCATTCAAATGCTTCTTCTTTCTTTGTCGCGGGGATAGCGGCGCCGTATAAAGGTTTCACTTCTACCTTGCCCCCGTCCGCTAATGTGAAAGAGGAAACTCCGAGCTCTGTAAGCATTGACGGCATATCTTCATCCGTTAACTTAAGTAACTCTTTCTTCTTTTCCTTTAGGTATGTGTCGATCTTTTCGATCTCTTCTTCGGTTTCCCGAATTCTTTTTGCTATTTCAGCAACTGATTTCAGCCCTTCACCTGATACGGTTTCAACGCTGTCGGAAGACGAATCGTCCTCCATTAAACTTAGAATGCTACTCATGTAAGCTCCGTGTTCCGTGTTTCATGTTTCGTTATCAAAGAGGTTTGTAGCCTCTTGCCATCTTATATATTTCTATATAACGTAAGGTGTCAAGGAGAAAAGAAAGATGTATGAATTTAAGACTGAACCATACGAACACCAAAGGCAAGCATGGAAGGAGTCTTGGCGGAAAGAATACTATGCTTTGTTCATGGAAATGGGCACAGGAAAGTCCAAAGTTGCTATAGATACTATGGCTTCTTTGTTTGAGGCAGGGGAGATAGACACTGCTTTAATACTGGCGCCCAAAGGAGTTTATGACAACTGGATACAAGGTGAAATACCCACACACTTGCCAGCCCGAATCAAACATAAAATACTTCGCTGGCAACCTTTGGTATCTAAAAAGTTCTTACAAGAACTTAAAGATTTTGCCTTACCTAAGTTCCGAGAGCCCGAAACATTGCATATATTTGTTATGAATATTGAAGCGTTTTCTTCAGGAAAAGGCTCTGAAACTGCCTTTGATTTTCTAAAGTTAAATCCAAAGAGTCTTATGGTTGTGGACGAAAGCACTACTATAAAGAATAGGCAAGCACAGCGAACAAAAAGTATAATAAAATGTGGCCGATTATCCAAATACCGTAGAATTTTGACGGGCTCCCCTATTACAAAAAGCCCTATGGATTTGTTTAGCCAATGTGATTTCCTATCAGAAAAATGTTTGGGTTTTAATTCCTTCTTTGCTTACCAAAGCCGTTTCGCCGTCATACAGAAGCGAACAATGGGCGCTAGGTCTTTTAACGAAGTAGTGGGTTATCGTCGCTTAGAGGAGCTCACAGAGAAGCTGGAACCCATTAGCATGCGTGTTTTAAAAGAGGATTGTCTGGATTTGCCGAAAAAGATTTATCAGGCGCGTATTGTTCATCTTACCTTAGACCAGCGCAAAGCATATGACCAAATGAAAAAACATGCGCTTGTGCTTCTCGAAAATGGGGAGCTCACAACGACGCAAAGTGTGCTTACTCAGATTATGCGTTTACAACAAATAACCTGTGGGCACCTTAAAACAGACGAAGGCGAAATGCTTAACCTTAAAAGTAACCGATTGAATGATCTGTTAGATGTTGTTGAGGAAGTTAACGGCAAAGCTATTATCTGGGCAACGTGGTCACACGATATTGTTGAAATCACAAAAGCGCTTAAGAAAAAATATGGGGAGGACGCTGCCGCGTGCTACTACGGAGAAACACCTCAAAGCGAACGGCAACAGATTGTAAACACGTTTCAGGACGAAAACAATCCGCTACGTTTCTTCGTGGGGCAACCAAAGACAGGTGGTTATGGCATTACGCTTACCGCTGCCACAACAATGATTTACTTTAGCAACAGTTACGATTTAGAGATACGGCTTCAATCAGAAGACCGAGCGCACAGAATAGGGCAGGAAAAACCTGTAACCTACATTGATTTGCTTGCAGAGAAAACAATCGACGAAAAAATAATACAGGCGTTGCGTAACAAAATTAATCTGGCAGGACGTGTATTAGGTGAAGATGCAAAACAATGGTTGCTTTAGTTACCAAACAAAGAGCCAATGCCTGCGTCCGTTCCTTGCTGGCGTTCTTCAATTAACTTCGCAATAGGGTCATCTGGAAACACCGTTGAATATTGCGTTCTCTGGTTATTATTGCCTGTACCACTGGGGTTAGCCACGGGAGGAATTGGCTGTAGTGGTACAGGCTTATTCGGCGCCGTCTGGGGGGAATCGTTGGACACCGAAGACAAATAATTTTCAAGCTCTTGTTGAGACGGCATTTCTGCGGCTTCAGCCATAGAGCCCAAATTGACATTTGGAAATGTAAATTCTTCCATATTTTCTTCTATTTCTTCACGAGAGGGCACAAAGCCTGCGTTAAATAGGTAAGTTCGCAACTGACGGTTGAGACGAATGGCTTGATTATTTGTTCTACCTTCAACACCTTTAGCTATAATTAGAGACATTAACTTTGGATCTTCTGCGGCTTGCACTAAAAGATCTCCTAAGTATTTTTTGGGCATGTAAATAAAACGATTAGCGGCCTCTTGTGCAAAGAAACCCGGCACCTGAATAGACCCACTCATGCCTAACGCCTGTGCTGCTTTTGTACCTCCCCGCGCACCAATAACACGGACAACAAGCTGTACAAGACTGTCTGGTAGCTCCATTTCAGGAACAATACCCGGTTTTCCGCTTTGTAAATTTTTTTCAACAAAGGACATTTCCCTTAAAAGTGTATTAAATCGTGTTGCCTCTGTATCCGAAAACATCCCTTGCTTACGCATTAGGGTAAGGAGAGAGTCTTGGCCGCGAGCCAAGGGCTTCGTAAAATAATCTTTGTACGCTATTAAACTTCCTTCTCCTTTACTTTTATGCAGTCCTGAATAAGCGTAGGCATGATCCATAATAGAGGAACGCAGGCCGTTAAAAACATCGTCTCCCGCGCGTCTTGAAGCCAACATTAAAGCATTCATATTTTTTGAAGGAGTAGCGGTCCTATTGTTTGGATCCCCAATAATCGTACCAATTACATCTCCGGGGCGTTCATCTTTGCCAAGAAATTTTCCAAAAGCTAATTGATTTTTCAAACTTTTTTGAAACAAACTATTTTCATCAGTTGTGTCTTTTAATATTTTTTGAGCTAAAACAGCCTCTCCTAACTCTTCTTTAAGCGACGGAAAACGAGATAATGCCGCGTCGTTTTTGTTCATCCAAGTGGTAAGACCTTCCATGTTTACGCGTCCGGTCTGCGGGTTATAAAAATCAGATACGGCACTTCGAAGCATTGTTTCTTGCGCCGCTAGGACTGTGCCTAATTCCTTTGCTGAAGTGTCTGCAAATTCTTCACCAACGTTTTTTACTAAAAATTCTGCTGCGTCCTGTAGCTGTAGCAAATTCAAATTTGTTGAATTGACGCTTCCGCCCAACACCTTATCTTTTAACAGCTCTGGAGGAAGTCGGTCGCTCCCAGTTCCTTTTTTTGATAAAACAGTGCCTGCAAAACTTCTTGTAAAAACATCATTAAAGGCTTTGCTGAAGTTAAAGGCGTTTTGCAATGTTTGTTGATTTTCCGTCAACATTTTGGGGTCAGCCTTGTCCCCTGCGTTTACTTTTAAACCTAAGTCATCCAATGCAGCTTCTGACATTTTGCCATAAAAGTGTGCATTTCTGTATTGTCCAGCAGCAATTGAGTCTCGTGTGTAAGCTAACATCGTGCTTCTAAACTTCATTAAATCCCCAACGGTGACATCTGGGTCTGCTTGAAAAGGATTCATATCCTGAAAAGTAGGCGCCATTTCACCACTAGCTTTTTGTTCAAGCCTAAAGTCTGCTATTTGTTGTATCTTGGCGTCGTCTACTTTTTTTAAAGCTTGAGCGTAGTCAATCATTTTTTCTGCATATGACGCTATTCGATTACGTTCTATCGCCGAATACTGATTCCCGTAACGTTCTTCAACACCGTAAACACCTTTTTCGCGATATTTTGCCGACGTTCTTGAAAGATCTCTAATTAAATCGTCCCAAGGAGCGCCCGTCATTTCTTTCATCTCATTAATGACTTTTACCAAGTCATCGTTCCCTCTGGAAAGAAAACCCCCAGTTAAATTGTTTTCAACTTCTACTTGAGTATGGCTATACTTCTGTGACCAGTTTTCCGCCGTTTGTGAAAATTTATTCGCACGATCTTGCAGGATTTTAATTTCATCCTTGGCCTTGTTATACCCTTTAGTGTAATCATCGACTTGATCAACATCTCTACCAGATACACGAGCAACAAACTTCGTAATTAAAGAGGGCATCGGCTCCTCTGGCAGAACTTCCCTTTCCATAATTCGGTCAAATGTTTGAATGACATTAACGGGGTTTGCGCTGCTTTTTTGATTGACCTTATTGTAAAGAACTTTTTCTTGCTCTCTACCCAATTTCATTACACGACTAATGCTTTCGCTTATAATTTTACCTGCTGCCGCGCCGTCGTCTTGCTTAGTGGATAAAGATTTACCCGCAGTCTCCATTGCATCGGCTAAAGAAGAGTCAAGCAAAGAAGAAAGTGTTTGTTCGTAATTCTGTAGTTGCACTTGCGCCGCAAGAGCTAACGCTTCTGGATCATCCATCTGAACCAAAAGATCCGCTATAGAATTCATTGCCTCAATATTTTGTTGTGTTGCTTTGTTAGCCGCAGGAGACGAACGTTTACTTCTTATTAAAGCATTGTTAATCAAAGCCAATGCCGGACTTTTTGATTTAAAGGCAGATCGTATTTTGCCGGGCTCAACGTTTAATTGTCTGCCAAAAGTTTCAAGTTCGGTTTGGTTTAAATCGGATAAAGCTTGACTCACTTTTTCAGGATCCTCCCCAAAATCCTCTAAAATTTTAACAATCTGAACCCCTAACTTTTGTTGTCTAGACCCTTCGCTACGACCCCTTATTAAGTTTGTAACAGCTTGTTTAATTGGTGGAAAAGCTTTGGTGGCAAAATTAGCGGGATTACCTACCGTCGCAAAAAACAATTCATTGCCAAACCTTTTTAATGTGTTGCCGGGATCAGACATTTCGGAAAACGCCCCCGCTGTTGCGCCGGCGCTCAATGCGCCGACTTCATATGCTCCAAAAGGACCGGGGCTACGGCGCGCTGAATCAAGGATTTTGTCCACGGGCGTAACGCTCACACTCGGTTTTATGCCCCTGCTTTTAAGATAATCGTGAATAAAAATACCGGTGCTTTGTAGTGGCTGTTTTGCCGCTAATCTATAAGGCACGCCTACCATTGGGACACCGCCACCCATAGATTCCCCAAAAGTTTCAGAGCCTATATTTACATATTGTTGATCGTTCATAAAAATTGAACTCAAACCTTCCGCTAAAAAAAGACCCCCTAAACCACCTACAACCATACCCGCAGGACCAAACGGGGCACCTACCATAGCGCCCGTAACCATCCCTGAACTTGAAGTAACACCTTTTAATAACCCCTGCCTAAACGCTCCGCCGGGATCGTCTTCAATATCAGCTAGTTTAAGGATAACTTCTTTAGGAGTAGCGCCTGCTTCATACGCTGCTTCCAAATCAAACCTTCCAGATTCTTGGCTTAAATAATCAGCGATGGTTTCATCAGTGGCCCCTTCACTAAGCGCTTTTTTGTAATCATACGGTATTTTTTCTAATTGCTCTTCTTCCTCCATACTTTTAATCCTTTACCGTTGGTTCTGTAATTATTTTCTTTTTAGGCAAAACAAACTTCGAGAGGTCTAATTCTTTTTTAGTACCCTTTAGACCCACCAATAATGCTTCATACGCTTGAATTATTGCCTCTGATTGAAGAACAGCATTTTCTGCGGTTGCACGCTCACTCGGTGAAACAATTGTAGTGAGGTCCCCTTGAGCCTTATCCACTTCTCTTCTAAATAATGTAATTAAGGCTTGCACCTCTTTAGAAGCTTTTTGTTTTGTGCCAGTAAGAGCCTTACCTTTTGGAAGTGTTGTAGCAAACTGGTTAACTGCTTCTTGTGATCTGCCCGGCACAATGTTTCTAAAAGCTATTTTAGCACTCTCATTAAGAGTGTTGAGCTCTGTCAAAGCGGTTTCTGTTTTTGGTGCGGGTGCCCTTATATCGGCCAATGCAAAACCAAGGTTTACCATATTTCTGAAGAATGCGCCTGTGCCAAACGCCGCTCCCCCAAATTTTTCTAACGCAGAATTATCCGCTGTAGAAATAGGTTGTGGCGGTGGGAAACGCATCGTCGTTGAGAGCCCTAAGCTCGCTCTAAGTTTTTCGGCGTTCTCAATGATAGGGGGCACAGGAGTGCTTACGGTAGCACCGGGTTGTGGTTTAATATAATCATTTATAGCGCGTTGAATTTGCGCCACTGTATCAGGATCCATCGTTTCATCACCGCTTGCGTATCGGCTCATTAAGGCAGTGTCTTCTAGGAGGCTGCGGTCTGATTTTGTTTTAGAAACTAATTTAGCGTTTCCAGTTTGAAGTATTGCATCTTCTTCATCCGATCCTTTTCGGACGGTTTGGATCGTACCGTCATCCAATTCATACATAACAGTGTCTGCATCAGCGCTGTCCCGGTTATATAGGTATTCGTCGTACTTTTTCTTACGTTCTTCGGCACTAATTTCTTTGCCCAACTCCCGCTCCTCTTTAGCAAGTTCTCTGACAAAATCTCTGTCTTCTGCGGCTTCGATGAAACCTTGCTGTCTAAGTTCGGCCTCGATTTTTCTTGCCACTTCGCGATCTTCTTTAAAAATAAGGTATTTTTGTTCGCGTTGTTCTTCATTAAGAACTTTTGTAAGAGTTCGCTCCTCTTTAGCAAGTTCTCTGACAAAATCTCTGTCCTCTGCGGCTTCGATGAAACCTTGCTGTCTAAGTTCTTGCGCTCTATCCCGCTCTTCTTGGCGGTCTTCTTTAAGTTCAGTATAACGTTCTTGACGCTCTTCTGCACTTAAAGTTGTTTTTAATTTGCGTTCTTCTGCCGCAATCTCGCGTAAAATCTCTCGATCTTCAGAATCAAGAGTTCGTCCCAACAACCTGTTTTCGGATGCTACCGTAGTCTCTAACTGCCGTAATTCTCTTTCAATTTCATCAGCTTTGGATCTATCTTCTTTAGCAATCTGAAAACGTTCATCTCGTTCGGCGTCAGTAAACTTATAACCCTGAGCTCTTTCTTCTGCTGCAATTTTGATTAGCTCCGCACGATCTTCATCTTCAACTCTAAAGCCTCTTGCCCTAAGTTCCTTTGCAATTTGGTTAGCAACACTAATTTCTTGTTCTTGCTTGAAAACTTTCAGTTGTGATTTTTCTGCAATTTGTGTTTTAAAGAGCGTCGGATCACCCGAATAGCCGTCTTTATTTCTTAATTTATTGTACGCTTTACGTTCATCATCCTGCGATAAATCAAAAGTAACTACACCGTCCGCGCTATACAAATTAATCTGTTGAACATCTGGATTTCTAATCTTGTCTATTGTGGTTGCGTCCATCAAATCAACAAAACCCGCTTCAACAGCCGCCTTGTAATCCTCTGCACTGTTTACATTAACAGCAATAACTTGAGTTGTATCATTAAGGTTAATCATTGATTTCATCGACGCGCCTTTCGGCGGAACTTTTTCTCTTATTGTGGAATAAGGGTTTGCTTTTTGAAAAGATTCATAATCTCTTTGTGTCGATAGCGGTTGTGTCGCAACAATACTGCCGTCTTCTCGGACTGCCTCAAACATTTTTCCGATAGGTCGGTTAGCCGCTGCACTTTCCGCCGCTTTATCTCGTTCTAACTGTGCGGCGCCTGCATTAAGAGCCGCGAGCCGCGCTTGTCTATCCGCTTGGTCTGCCTGCGCTCCTATGGTGCCGAGTTGCGAGCCAAGACCCGTGGTCGCCGCTGCCAGTTGCGCGGCGGGGGACAACCCACGAACGTCCTGACCTTGCGCTCCAACACCAGAGGCAAAGCGACCCGCCGCATCTGATATAGCAAAAAGGGCTTGCGCTTGAGACATACGTTTAGCGTCTTCTCCGCTACCCAACACTTCTTGATAAAGAGGTAAATTTGCTTCGTAATAAGCTCGTTGCGCCTCGCCGCCGTCTGCTAGGCGGACGACGCCGCCTTGGTTAAAATTTTCGGGTGGAGTGTTGCCCACCCCCGCCATCATAAGAGAACCTACACCACCACCCATTGCAGTAGCCTCCCCTTCGGAGGTTTCCATTTCTATGTCGCCAGCTAAATTTTTGACTAGATCACCAATTCCGCTGTCTAGAGCCCCTTCTTCTGTTAACATTAAAGTGGGCTGCACCATTGCTAAAACAGATTCAGGAGTTTGCATGGCGTCCTGCTCGCCAACGTAAGAAGCTAATTCCCGATACCGATCCTCTACGGGCCGATCATTACCACGTATCGCGTTTATGATTTGTTCCGGGGATTCAGCCATGTCCAAACGCTGTTCTGTATTGGCCATGTAATCTTGTGCCATCATTTCTGCTTTATTGCGCATTCCCATCTCAGCAGACATAATTCCTTGCGCGTTTGGATCTTCCATCGGCGGTGCGCTTGGCATTGGCGGTGCGCTTGGCATTGGAGGTGGGGGCGCCACATCGCCTCCCATTTGTCTAAACAAGGGGCGATCCATAACAGCCCCTCCCATATTATACTTTTCCGCTAATTCAGGGCTCATTCTTTGTTGGACAAGCTCAGGCAGTTTTGAAAAGCCTTTGTATTTTGTAGGTACGTTCATTAAAATAACCCCGCTCTGTTTGCGCCTGCCGCTGCGCCTAAACCCTGTATACCTAAACCAAGGGCAGTTTGAAAAGGTGAAACTTGCGGCGCCGACGCCGCTGTCAATGTAGATTGGCCGGTCGGCGTGCCTGAATAGATGTCAGAAAGAAACCCATATTGTTGATAAGGTTGTGTGTATCTTTGTACGTTTGTAAGTCTAGCCGCATCAAGAGCGGCTTGATCTACGCCCCTTTGCAATCCGCCCGTCGCTAATAGGTTTTGCATATCAGACCCTTGCAAGTTCTGTAATATCTCACCTAAACCAGCCTGTTGAACGCCTAACTGCCCCATCATTTGAGATCCCTGAAGCTGGCGCCCTCTGGCGTTTTCAAAACCGGACATAGCTGCTTGTTGAGCTTGCTGATAACCAGCGGCTCTCATTTGCGCAGCAGTCCGCCCCTGTTGGTCTAATACATTTCGCCCTATCTCTGCTCTTTCTATTCCTTCACGGCTACCGCCAAAAGCACCCGCCCCAACAGCTCTCGCTGCCGCTTGATTCTGTTGCATTTGACCCGCTCGATTAATATCTCCCATTGCCTGTTGCACAGCAACATTTTCATAGGGATTGAAATAAGAACCAACTCTTGTACTAGGGTTAAATTCAGAAGCAGCGCCCGTTAGACTAGCAATGCCTGACCCTATTGCACCGGAACCCTGTTGAATAAACGGTTGATACGACCCAACGCCTGTTTGAGCCGCCCGGATAGCGGCTTGCTCATTACCGGTTAAACCCGCCACCTGATAATCAGGCATTTGCGTGCCCGACGCAATACGGTCTTTTGTAAACTGTTGTACGTCTGCTAATAGCCCTAAACGATAGGCTTCAATTGCGGGGTCTTGTTTTTGAATCTGTATGGAGGTTTCTGTGCTCATGCCCTTACTCCACCCTCAAACCTAGACATTAAATCATACATTTTTTTAACACCCGCTTTTCTATCACCATTACCTAGCCCACGAACAGAACGAGCCGTCATAACAAATTCTCCATCTGAAAGCATCGCGGGGACGTCATCCGAAGTTTCTGTTCCAGCGCCTGAAATTGCTCCCAAACGCCGAGGAAACTTTTGCATCTCTCCCCCCGCCGCTGCCGCTACGGGAGATATATTAAAAACAGGTCGAGTTAAATAATTTGATGCAATTCTAAAATCTTCGTCAGGATATTCTTGGAGAACATCTTTTCTTCCTACATAAACAGGAGGATTCACAGGAACTCCTACTCGATACTTATCCGGGTTATCTTCCAATCTTTTTTCTGCGGTGTCGTTAGGATCGTAACCTGCAATATTTAATTGACTTTGATCAGGTGCATCAAAAGCGCCGAGAGCCGCAGCCCCTGCGCCGCCGGCTAAGGCAAGCTTACCATATTGTTGCATGAAGGTCGGCGCCGCAGCTTCGAACATTTTATATCTCTCAGCGGACTTAAGTGCATTAAACGCGTCTGTTCCCATCGTCTGTTTTGCCAATTCAAAGTTAGCCTGCTGTAAACTGGAGGCATCAGGCGTTAAGTAGTTATAAAAGTCTTTTCCTGATTGAAATGTTTTGTCTACAACATCCCCCAAGAAATTTGAGCCCTGCCCCGCAGCTTGTTCTGCAGCTTGTTCAGCAAGTTTTCCACCAAAGATACGTTCACCCGTTCCTCCGAGCACACCTTTGGGCATACCAAACTGTTGAAACCCCTCACCGAAGGATCCGCCTTCCATTTGCATCCCTTTAAAACCAGCCGTCAAACCACCTATTGCGCCGCCGATTAGGGCTGACCTAAGACTGTCTTTTACGCTCTTGCCCTGTATTAATGATCCGAGACCCGCACCCAACGCACCCGCGCCTATAGAGCCCAAACCCGGCGCTATGGCATTGATTGCAAAAGGCAAGATTACAGGGGCAATCTTCTTAACAACGTTAAAAGCTTTTTTTGTTAGTTTTTTTACGCCAGATACAAATTTCTTAAGAAAAAACTCGGACTGCCCAGTAAAGGGATTTATGCTATTGTTTTCGTTACCAACAATATATCTTGCCATATCAACGTCGGAGTTTTTAAAACCTTCCGCAAGTTTTGATGCAAGCTCTGGGTTTTCTTCTAAAATTTCTGGAGAAACAACAAGCTCCCCCGTTTTAGCATGAATAAGTTTATCGTCGCCATTTCTACCAAAAGAAACCATTTTTTGCGCAACATCGTCAAAAGAATTTAAACCGCTTTGCTGCCCAAACGCTAAAGTTCTGTCATCAATCTCATCCAAGTTAGATGTAAGAAAGGACGCTAGACCCCCGTTGGGTAGATTGATCACATCAACAGCGGACATTAACTCTCTCCTGATATTTGTTCTGGCATAGTAACAATTATTACTGTACTCCGCTTTTCGCTTCCTGTCCATGACTGTCCGCAATCAGGGCAGTTACCATCTGGGTAAGAAGCAATCTCTTCTGGCGTGTCCACTGCGTTATTACAGTTTACACACTCCACTGTATCAGAACTTGAAGAAGGTTTCCACCTGCTTCCGTCTGGCATTATAAGAATATCTGTCATGTTATCACCACCGTTACTGTACCTACCGCTGTTGCCGCCTGAGAGGAACCAGAAAATACATCGCTTGCACGTTTGATTTTTACAAATCCATTAGACTCGTACAAGTCTCCTACCTCTAATATATTTGCCGCACCCACTGTCGGCATATTTGGAATGTTTACAATTGGGTTACGGGCTTCGTCAATAAAGTTGTCCAAGGACCGCGCTAATTGATTCACATATGCAGAGTCATACTGAGTGGGTGCAATCGGAATAATAGCTCGGATAATCTTTTTACTCATCTACGACCGTCCGGCCTTGCATCTAATCTAGGTGCGCCCAGTCTCCACTTAACTCCTGCTGTATTACTCTCAACCTTTAGATTAACTTGTCTTCCGCGTAGTCGCATCTGGACCTGATCCGTGTAATTATCCGTCCCTGAAACAACAGACGAACGAATTACATTTCCGCTTACGCTACCTTGTCCTGCTGCGCTACCGCTATAGTTTCGTGCGCCCATACTAAACGTAACCTGTGGTGCCGCCGCCGTAGAAGACTCAAAATTTAAATCGGGAAGCACTCTGTTAATTAGCATAAACTGTTGCCCATCTCCAATATCAAAGTCAGAAGACTGGATAAAAGCATTGACAGGTACAGGAGGATACTGACTTCCGTCGTCTAAACCAAACTCATGGTTATAAAGAATGCCGTCTGTTCCCGGACTCTGAGGAAACAATCTAGAACCAGAAGCTCTGTCGTTCCAAGCGGTCCTTGCAAGAGTGCCGTAATACCACGTTCTTTCTAGGTAGTTGTAGATCACATACCGATCCACCTCGTTGCTCCCTGCGGAACAGTAATACCACCAAACCTCGGAGTTGCTCGATAGGCTCCCTGCAAAGAACTTAAATGATTGCTGTCGGTTAATATCATCAAACACATACTGTCGAACAGTACACGGTAAAGGGTTTATCCGACCATCATACATGTAGAAATTCTCTTGACCCATCCAAAATACTAAGTCGTTTACACTGATGGCTGTATTAGGCCCTGCAATACGGACGTTTGTGCCAAGTATCGCTGTCCCAAAAGTATAAGGAGGCCCGATAAACTGCACACTGTGCAAACTGTTTTCTGTAAAGACAAGAATTTGGCGTGTTGTTCGAATGGCTGTAACGATTTCAGACCCCTGAGATAACCTTATATCTCCCGCCGTGTTTGTGGCTGTAGGAGTCCAGTCCGTTACGCTCTCTTGGCTAGACCAACGAATTAAAAGTGGATCGAATGTAGCACTACCTAAAGGGTTAGATCCAAAGCACAGGACGTGCCGGTCTGTATCAGATACCATAACTCTTCGAACACTTGTCGGGACGTTAGATGCCCCAGATAAAGTATTCAACTCGACCAACCTAGTTGTTTTACCGTTTGTGGCATCCCAATAATAAAGTCTACTGTCCACTAGGTTAGCAACAAGATCCTCGCCCCAAGAGTCAGAGAACCAAAGCCGTAAGTTTTGTCCAGCCAGTGAACCTGCACCAGATCCCCAAGTAAAACGGCCCCAAGTTCCTGCACTCCAACCATTACCTAGTAGCGTCGTATCAAGACCAATGCTGATTTCCATAGCGGCTGTAACAGAGCTACCCCCACCAGCAGTTGAACCAGATGATGCGGCCCCACCTGTGTTTACAGTGAAAGAGTTGCCCGAAGATGCTACAGTTAATATCTCAAAGTTTTGATTTATCTGCTCGGCTGTAATACCGTCTACGGCAGTGGCTCCAGCCAGTGTAACAAAGTCCCCTGCATCAGAACCAAAAGAGTTTTTCGTTATTGTAATTGTTCCAGAACCCGCCGCTCCTGTCGTGATGGGGTTTGCTCCGAGGGTCAAGGTCGTGCGAAGCGGGGTTATATCGTTATATGTACCACCGTCCTCTAAGTATGCTTTCTTGTGCGTACCCATAAACAAGAAGTTATCGGAGGCTAGTGTCACGAAGTCTAGCATGTTACGGCAGGTGCCGTCAAAGGTTGTCGTCGCTACTCGGTCCCAACCACCAATGCGCTCTACATAGCCAGACTTAAAACGGATTTTATCTCCGTCAAACCAACCACCTTCGTTAGAGTAGTTGGTGCCCTCTCGGTTGATTCCCGGCTTGAACTGGAGCTTGCTTAGTGGCATGTAACATTACTCCGCTGCTTGGATCTCGTTGCCGTCTTCTTTTGCCCACTCAAGTATAAAGGCATAATCAGTATTGTCTGGGTCAAGAGGTACAATTAATTTATTACCATCTATTGTAGCTGTTATACTCTTATTAACTCCATCGCTTTGAAAGTATTTTGCCGATGTAATATTCATATCTTATAACTCCGAACTAAAGTTCATAAATGCAGTATTTGGGTTAGTACCAGAAAAAGGCTCTAGCCAAAACGCATCTCCTGCACTTACACTTGTAGCAGCTCCAGTAATTAAAACCGACCTTGGACTTGCCCTTTGCAATCCACCAAATCCACTAGGTAACGCTTCATTGTTATTGTTTCTTGTTGCCCAAGAACCTCCTGCTGACATTGTTGGCGTAGCTCTCATAGTAACAGGAAAGTAAACAGTTCCAAAAAATGCGTTAGCTCCATAAGAGCAGCAAGTAATACCTGTTTCATTTACATCGTTTGCTAATCCCGCTTCTTGAAGTAAATAGTAATACCTCTGACACAGTGCAAGCTCCTGACCAATAGACCGATGCTCAAAGTCCGTAGCGGTGTCGCCTACTTCTAGCTGGCATCCTGTCAAGAAAAAGGTAGCATTTGTAGTTGTCATTACAGCGTCTGTTCCAAGACCGTCTGCCCATTTAGCTTGTGCATAAGCAGACCAACCAGAAGTAGACCCTCCACCTTTATAACTTGACCCTGCCGCTATGTGCCAACTTACATAAAAACCTATTCCATTGTTATTATCAATCGCTCCACCGCTTAAAGTGTTAGCAGCAAAAGTAAGTGTTTTTCTTTCCCAAGTGTTAGCAGCATCTATAGTGTATGTAAGATTATGTATCTGAGCAGTATTGTCTGGTTTAAAAATACCACAAGCAAAAGTTCCTG
>Ga0209634_1001278_pt1 | contig 18610 bp, 18 predicted proteins | sample LinPmetageLP40_FD_184043 | JGI IMG/M metagenome (GOLD analysis project Ga0209634, IMG submission 184043) | Marine viral communities from the Pacific Ocean - LP-40 (SPAdes) (version 2) | ecosystem: Environmental > Aquatic > Marine > Oceanic | place: Pacific Ocean | collected 2010-08-26 | reverse complement strand
CAATTAACGTACGTGAATTGCTGGTTGTTAATGCCGTCGAGGTCGATGAGGCGGAATTCGACGGATTCGCCGCACACTTTGTAGGCGCAGTTGGCCAGCTTCATGTCCCAGAAGATTGAGTTGTTACCTTCGATGCACTCGAGCGTTCTGGTGAGAAAGTCGATGAACGGCCCGAGGTACTTCCGGCGCTGCGTTAACGGCATTGCTTCGCACGACGTCAGCCTTTCCATCGCCGTGTACAGGAGGGAAGATTCGACGTGGCTTACGAATTGCACGAGGTCGCACTCTTTCAGCTTTCTGGCGGCCTCCAGGCCCCAGTCTGCTTCGGCGGTGTAATCTTGCCGTTTGAGGGCCACGAATACGTTTTCGCCAAACCGAACGTTGTACACAGAGCCGGCCCCCCCTTTTGCAATTTTTGTCGGGGCAGACACTGGGCGCTGCCCATCGTATAGGAGGGAAACGCCGATTTCGCCCCATATGCCCCCCGTGCTTTTCTCCAGCGGCGTAAACCTGAGCTTCTCCAAGTCGACGGTGGTGCACCGTGTGGGCTTACCGCCAAGTTTTGCGACCCAGTCAGTAACCTTGGGTTTCTTGCGGCCGCCCCCGTCGTCCTCATCGCGGGAGCGTTTAATCTGCTTCAGCTTATCCGAATCATACGCCGCATCCATTGTTGCGCGCGGGGCCCTACTGGTGGAGGAAAGTCGCCTATATACGTACATATCAGTCGCTATCGGTGTCACTGCCGGAAAGATAATCAGCGTTTGCAAGTGCATTGATGTATTCACGTTGGCTCTCCACCAAGTTTTCCTTCGTCACTTCTTTGAGCATGTCTATTTCGGTGTCACGGCCGTAAAGATAATCAGCCTTTGCAAGGTCATTACGTGACACTTGCAGCTGCGCGGGCGTCTGTTTGGTTACAAACTCTGGAATCGGCGCCTCTTCTGCATCATCGCTGTCGGAGGAGGAACCAAGTTCTATTACCCAGTCACTAACCTTGGGTCTCTTGCGGCCGGCCTCGCCGTCGTCGTCGCGTGGGCGTTTCTTTGCGGGCGGCGGCTGCTCCCCATCGCTTTCAGAGTCAGAGTCTAGAACTATGACTTCCGCGCGAGCTTTAGCATATTGATGCTTTCTTTCCATGACGTTCGCACTATCGACGGCATAGTTCTCGAATAATCTTGAGTCGTTGACTTGCTTTGCAAGCGCGTGCATTGCATTGGACACCTCTGCCGGTGTCATGTTAATAATGTCTTCTGGCAATCTTTGAAACGGTTGGCGCAAGAAGGCAGCCCACTTGAATGGCATCGTGGGCACGGGCACAGTACCGCCGGGCGCGGGCCCTATATATGCGGCCGTGTGGCGAATGCGATTCGGACGGCGCGGCTATAAGGTAAAGGCATTGGAGACAGCCGAGCGCGCCGATGGCGTCGCCATTCGTGGTAGTCGACGGCCCGCCCGTGGCCGAGATCTGCGAAAGCATCTACCAGTACACACTGGCGCACCCCGACGGCGAGGTTTTTGTCGACGTCGCCGCCTTTAGGGACATTGGGGTGACGCAGGTGCTCTGCCTTTTAACCGAGCTGCCGGCGGTGGAGCGGTTCGTCAACCCCGACTTTTCCGGCGTGTTCCGGGTGGTCAACGCGTCGTGGGCGGTCCAGACGGCCATCAACGCCGTCTTCAACACCGTCATCTACCGCAGCGCGCCAAACACGCAGTTCAAGGTGGGCTAGACGTCGCCAGGCAAGTATAAGCCTCTGACCCGCGCAAGGGCAAAACCATGGAGGGGGTGGTCACGGACTATCCCGAAGCACTTCGAGCGATGATGATTTCGCATGGCATTGACATGGAGGAAGAGAGGGCTGCCAAACTTCGTGACACTCGGATTGCAGGGCTGAAGGCACTTCGTTGGCAATGTCGCTATCTTCATTATCACCAGGATCTGTTGGCCACCGCCAAAGCTAGTCGGTATGAAGTACTTGACGAATTAGTCGAAAGCAAAATTCGACATGAGGAGGGAGAGGTACGCAGGATTGAAAGGGAGATTGAAAGAATCCCAGGTGTGACAATGGCAGACGTGGCACACGCCCTTTCATTGGACGAAAGCGATCTACAAACCGACGACTTGTTTGAGGAAGCGCTAGATCGAGAAGAAGAATTGTTTTGGCAAAAGACAAGAGAGCAACACGATCCTTTTTCGCGCAAACCCCCAAAAGATCTTTCTAAGGATGTGGTGTACCCTGCAGTCAACCCCTTTGCGTTTTAATAAAAACCATCTAGATCAAGGTGGGCTAGACGTCGTCAGGCGAGTATAAGCCTCTGACCCGCGCAAGGGCAAAAACCATGTCGAAGTTCACGGACTTTGCCGACGAGTTCAAAAGACCCGCCGCCAAGCGTAAGCGTGCAGCGCCTGCGTTCACCAGAATGCCAGGCTTACCCCGCGATGATCGAGAAACATTGGGAGGAGGATTGGGCTCCTCGAAACTTGGGTACAAACCGCCGCCGCCGACCACAAAACCCTTGCGAGAAGCGGACCCGGAGTACAGTGGGGGCACCGCTGTCGACGAAAGCCTGAATCTTGCAGAGATAAGGTTGATGTATGTACGAAGTAAGCCTGAGGGTGTAAAGGCCTTGTACGTCAAGCACGGCACCATAAGCAATGCCTTTATGCGCGATGTGCACGTCAAAAACCCGGGATACCTACGCGCAGACGAGATTCTTAGCCACACAAGCGTGGTACCGGAAAAAGATGTCAACGGCGTAAAGCCGTACTTGATCACATTCGCCGCAGACCGCGCCAACCACGTCCGTACGGTGCGGATCGAGAGGCGGAAGACCCGGCAAGCAACGGGCTACGCCGCGGCATTGGCGCTTGCGTCGCGGCTGCAGAACCAGAGGGTCCTTGTTGCCTTTCGCAGTGCGGTGGTCGGTGCTATTTACCTCCACACGCTAACCGAACCGCTGGAGTCGATGGCGAACCTTGCGGCCTTTGAGCTCATTGCGGCCTTTCCTGAAATCAAGAAGTTCTTCATCCGCACATTTGAAGAGCTCGCGCGCAATAAACTGGGGTACCAAGACCTTGGCTTCACAAGTTGCGGGTACATGCGCGACACGGCTGGATACAACTTTCGGCTAATGTACCCGCAAAACATTGTTAGTGACGAACACGCCGACGCCAACGGCTGGAAGGCGGTACTGCACAGGGAGTATGCAAGGCTGCGCCCCCCCCAGAATCGCAGTGCAATGTTTCCGTTCAACACGAAGACGAGCCCAATGGCCGGGCCCGCGCCCTGGTCGGGTGCCTGGTCGCCTGTTGCCCAATTCGGCAATCTGCGCGGGGTCGCCGGTGAGCTCGACCAAATACTGGAGGAGCTGCGCTAGACGTCGTCAGACGGCTATAAACCTCTGACCCGCGCAAGTGCAAGAAACATCGTGTCAACGATGGCCGCGTAGCTAAGTAAACCATCTAGATCAGCAGCTATAAGAGGCCGACCAAGTAGGTTTTAAGCTCCCCCGGGTCGATGCCGAGCGTTTCGAGGACGTCGCCGACCGCCGCGACCACGGCGGTGATGGTATCGAGCACCTGCTCCACCAAGCCCTTCTGCCTGGGCGCGTTTGACGCGGAATGCTTTATACGCCGGTTTACCCGCCCAAATAATTCGGGAAATCGATTACCCTGTCACGCAGGTTGAGAAATGTTGTTCTTCCAAAGTCCGCCAAAGCCTCGAGCGAAAGTGGCCCCGGACACTCTGGTATTTGATTGCCGGGCGTTGGCTCTGCTAGCGGGTCGGGCATGTCAATGGCTTCGTCAATGTCGGGCATATTTTGTTGCCACTGCTCTGGGGTGTAAAATACGAGCATCCCAATGAATTCGGGGTCGGCGTCGGTTTTCATGTAGAGCTTCCTCGTGGGGCGTTCGCCTAAAGCAACAAGATTGTTGATGTCACAGGTGGTGTACAGCTCTCCGTTGTCCAAGCCGTCGACGTAGAGCCGAAACTCGTAGGAGCCCTTTTGCTTCTCCTTCTCCGATCGAATCAACGCCCGTTTTTGCGTTTCTGTAATTTCCTTGCGGTCGCCTCCGACGGTTTCGACGAACACCGCCCTTTTCGCCCACGCCCATTCCGTGTCGTCGTCCATCTTGGTGTCTACGTTTACCCCGGTGGGTTTGCTTTATACGACCGCGGCTAGTTCCTGGAACCCGGTGTCGAGCGCCTCCTTGACCTCTTTCCACGTGGTGGCGGCTTCGATGGCGGCGCAGCCGTCGGCCATCTCGTCAAAGGCGTGAGCGAGCGCCTCGCACCTCTCGATATCCTCGGCTTTCATGTCGTCGCCGAGCTTCTCGTTGGCCTCGTAGGCCGCGGCGCGCTCGCTGAACACGTCGGACAGGTGCGGCGCCATGAAGCACACGACCCGGAGCATCGCGCTGGCCTTTTCCTCGGGGTGGTCGCGACAGAACTGGAAGAGCTTGCCGTAGTTGGTCGTCGGTTCGGCCTGCTCGTGGTCGTTCTTCTTCGCGCCCCGCTTGTGTTGCTTCGGGGGGTCCTTCTGGCACATTTCAAGGTACCACTCGACCTTTTCCTGGTCGACGTCCCCTGGGTCCTTGCTGTCGTCTTTGATGCGGTCGAGCGTGCCCAGGGCAACAGTCACGAAGCTTGCCCACCGCCGTTGTCCGATGGTCGCCAGCGCTTGCTTTGTTGGGTAGAGGCCCACCATGGTGCCCTTCAAGAAAGCCCCGATGGCCTCCTTTTCCCTAATCGGGTTGGTCCTGTGCGGTTTTTTCGCGAGCGGTTCGGGGGCAGGCGCGTCCTCTGCGGACCTCTTGGCGGTGGTGAGGTGTTGGAACTGGTCTTCGGGCACCACCGGCATCGGGCCAATGGGCTCGCAGTCATCGGGGATGACCACCTCCTCGTAGATGACGGCAAGCGCCGGGTGCAACTCACCCTCACTCATGGTTTCTGTTTTCTGGTTGTGAGCCCCACTTTTTTTTAACTCGAAAAACGGCGCAGAACACGTGTTTGGTTGTTGCGATGGCGTGGGTTGCGTATACCTACAGCGTCTGGGAGGCCGCCGCGGGTTGTTTCAGGGAAATCACGGTTTTGTGTTCTCTTCAGCCGGACGGCATGTTGCGCGAGCCTCGACGTCGGGCGAGATTTCCTTTTCGCAGGTTTGTCAGGTTCGTCAGGCTGATCGTGTCGTCCATTCTTCCCCCGGGGGTGACGGGCCTTGGACGGAACTGTTTTGAGGCGGCCCGCTGCCCCCTCTCGGTCGTGCTGCCGGACACCATCACCAGGATCGACGACCGCGCGTTCAGCGGTGCGAAGTTCGTGACCCACATTACGCTGCCCGAAGGGTTGGAGGAGATTGGCGAAAGCGCCTTTTCTTCCTGCAACTGCCTCAGGTCGCTTGTGGTTCCCCAGACCGTGCGGCGCATCGAAGACTCTGCGTTGGAAAAGTGCAGGAACCTCACCTCGATTACCCTCCCCGACGAGCTTGACCACTTTGGCAGCCACGTGTTTGAGGGCTGCAGCCGCCTGAGGTCGGTGCGGTTCCCGCGGGGCCCGACGACCGTCGGCGAGTTTACGTTCGGGGGCTGCACGGCGCTGAGCTCGGTGACGCTTCCGGAGGGGGTCACGCGCACCGAGGAATGCGCCTTTGCAAACTGCCCGGCGCTGTTCTCCATCGTGCTTCCGCGCTCGTGTCTTGAGCTCGGCGAGTACACGTTCGAGGGCTGTACGGGGCTAGAGCGGGTTGTGGGCGATCCCGCATTTCGCGCGATCGTCTTTGACAACGGCACCGACGCGGTTGTGCCGGGAGACCGCGAGACCATCGTGGATGGGTGTCCGCTGATGAACAAGGCGGATTTTGTTTCGCCGCACACCCCCGCGGCAGTGGCCGCGGCCCACAGGCTCGAGTACTGGCATCCGACGCTGCACAAACGGTGCAGTGAAGACCGACGCGAATGGGTGCGAGCCGTGCTGCTGATCTTGACGAGGCGACTGCACCTGCCGCACGTGGTGGCCGTGGTAGTGGTGACGCTCATCAAGCGGGCAGAGCTGGGGCGGTAGATGCACTATAAACACCCCTGGGGGCAATCGGGGCTTACGCCATGGCGTGCGGCAAGAAAGAGCGGCGGGTTGCGCGGCTGACGGCGGCGGTTGCCAGGTACGCCGAAACGCTTGCTACGCTGCATTCGCAGGCGCCAACGAGGCCAACGGCAGCGACGCCGGTCTACGTGCGCACCGTGGTGGGGGGCCTGGTGCTTCAGACGCTCCACCCCGACTGGCGCGCCTACCACGACGCCTGCGAGGCGCACACCAAGAGGGTCGCGCCGATCACCCGGGTGCTCGCGCTGGAGAAGCACATGCTGAACGCGCTGCTCAAGGTATAAACGGTGTCCCCGCGCGCGAGTAGACCAACCATGCCGCACGACCGGTGCTACTACCAGGTTGGGCCGGATGTCGGTGCTTATGCCCGCTCATGGTTTCCCTTTTCTGCTTGTGAGTCCCACTTTTTTTTAACTTCACAAACGGCACAGACCACGTGTGCGGGTGGGGTCGGGGCACATCTGCCTTGGGCGACGGGATGAGCGGTCGGGGGCGGCGTGCGAAGACGAAGAAGGCTGGGAAAGTCCACGAGGTCCGCCTGGACTTTGTGGTTGTGTCGACCGGAGGCGGGGTCTACGAAAGCTCGGCCAAGTGCAAACTCTCGGCCTGTGGGGCTCTCACCGACCTGTGGCGGGGCCTGACATGGAGCAAGGAGCAGGTGAAGGGTGTGCGGATCCCAAGGGGGGTGGTCACGCTCGGACCGTCTCTCTTCTTGGGCTGCACCAACCTTGAATTGGTGGAGTTCCCGTCGACTCTGCGGACCATCTGCGACGGCGCCTTTGCCCGGTGCGACTCTCTTGAGGCGGTCAACCTGGATGGTGTCGAGAGGATCGGACATGGTGCTTTTTCCTATTCTGGTCTGCGTGACTTTCGGCTGCCCGCATCTGTCGTCGCCGTGGGCTGTGCACTCTGCCAAGGCTGCAAGAAGCTTGCCCTGGTTGATCTGGGCCCTTCGGCCGTCGAGGAGCTTGGAAAGCTTGTCTTCAAGGACTGCTCGGTCCTAAAATCTGTGACGTTCCCGGCCTCGCTTCGTTCTCTGGGCTCGGAGGCGTTCAGCGGGTGTAAGGAACTGCCCGCGGTGCTACTGCCGCCGAACCTCGTTGCGATCGGGAACGGCGCGTTTCAGGACTGCGTGGGCCTCGTCTCTGTTGCCGTCCCGGCCGCCGTGTCGGTCATCCCGCACTCGTGCTTCTACGGCTGCGTCAGTCTGGTAGACGTGACACTTCCCGAGGGCGTCATTAGCATCGAGGATGGCGCGTTCCAGAATTGCCGCTCTCTGTTTACGATTGCGTTGCCGCCTGCGCTCACCGAGTTGAAGATGTCGGCGTTCCAGGGGTGCGCGAGCCTTACGCGCGTTTCCATCCCCTTGGGGGTCGGGACGGTGCCACAACGTTGCTTCATGGACTGCGCCAAGCTCGCCGCCGTGGAGATTCCGCCGGCAGTCTCAAGGATCGAGAAGTGCGCGTTCAGCAAGTGCGCATCTCTGACCAGCATCGCCGTGCCCGGCGTTCTCGGCCATCTGGGGTCCAGTGCCTTTGAGGGGTGCAGGGCGCTGAGGCAGGTGAGCATTATGAAGGGCAGTTTCTGGAGAGACGCGAAGGTGAGGGAGGGTGCGCATTCGACGTTTGCATCCTGTTGTTCCCTCGCCAGCGTGCAGCTTCCGGCGGGGATCGTGGTTATCCCGCCGTCGACGTTCCTGGGGTGCTCCTCTTTTGAGTCGGTTACGCTGCCGTCGACCATCACCCTAGTCGGCGAATTTGCCTTTTCGGGGTGCAGCCAGCTTTGCTCGGTCACTATCCCGGATTCGGTCAAGCTTATTGGCGAGGAGGCCTTCTCCGACTGCATGAGGTTACGCCGCGTTGAGATCCCGGATACGATGAAACTCCTGCCCTCGTTTGCATTTGCAAACTGCCCGATCCTTGAGTTCAAGCTGCCCGGATCGGTCCTCCAGCTCAAGGCGAAGACGGACGAGGTGGCCAAGGCGATGGATCCGTACAGCTTCAAACCCGGGGTGCTGCATACTGCGTGCATTCACGGGTGCGCCAGGGTGGTGTGGTTTCTACTCGCCAACGGGGCGGATGTGCACAGGGACATTGGTCACAACAAACTGCCGCTCTTTTTTGCCGCAGCCGGCGGGAACGCAGGGATAGTGTCGATGGTGCTTAAGGCCGGCGCCGACCCCGACGTGCAAACGACCGACGCCAAGGGCGACGTTGCGCTCATGGCCCCGTGCCTCCACGGCAATGCAGCAGTCGTTAGGTTGCTCATTGATGCAAACGCAGACGTGAACAAGGCGAGGACGGACACTGGCTACACGCCGCTGCAAATGGCCTCGGTTGCCGGCCGCGTCAGGGTGGTCGAGATGCTCATCGCTGCCGGGGCCGAGGTGGACAAGGCGAGGACGGACAAAGGTTCGACCCCGCTGTACGAAGCTTCGTGGCAAGGCCACGCCGAGGTGGTCAAGATGCTGCTCGGTGCCAAAGCCGACGTGAACAGGGCGAAGACGGACTTAAAGGGCGTGACCCCGCTGTTCGCTGCTTCTCAGAATGGCCGCACCGAGGTGGTCAAGATGCTAATCGGTGCCGGGGCCGACGCGGACAGGGCGAGTAGGGACACTGGCTTGACCCCGCTGTACACTGCTTCGTACAATGGCAGCGCCGAGGTGGTTACGATGCTGCTCGGAGCTGGGGCTGACCCGGACAAGATGTGCACACAAACTGGCGCAACCCCGCTGTTTGTTGCTTCGTGGTACGGCCACGACAAGTGTGTTGACATTCTCCTTGGTGCCGGGGCCGACGTTAACAAGGCGAGGAGGGACAATGGCACGACCCCGCTGTTCACTGCTTCTCAGAATAACCGCTGCGAGGTGGTCAAGATGCTGCTTGGTGCCGGGGCCGACATGAACCAGGCAACGAGGGATGCGGCTACACCGCTGCACACTGCTTCGTTCGGTGGCCACGCCGAGATCGTGAAGATGCTGCTCGGTGCCGGGGCCGACGTTAACAAGGCGATGACGGGCAACGGCGCGACCTCGCTGTACCTTGCTTCTCAGAATGGCCGCACCGAGGTGGTCAAGATGCTGCTCGGTGCCGGGGCCGACATGAACAAGGCGAAGACGGACGATGGCGCGACCCCTCTGTTTGTTGCTTCGTACAATGGCCACGCTGAGGTGGTAAAGATGCTGCTCGGTGCCGGGGCCAACGTGAACAAGGCGAAGACGGACACTGGCGCGACCCCGCTGTACACTGCTTCGTTTCATGGCCACACAAAGGTTGTCGAGATGCTGCTCGGTGCCGGGGCCGAGGTTAACAAGGCGAGAACGGACGACGGCGCGACCCCGCTATACACTGCTTCTGCTCACGGCCACATCCAGGTCGTGAACGTCTTGATTGCCGCCGGTGCCGACGTGGACAAGGCAACAGAATGTGGCTCGACTCCGCTGTTGGTATCTTCACAGAATGGCCACAACGAGGCAGCGAACGCCCTTATTGCTGCCGGGGCCGACGTGGACAGGGCGAAGACGACAGCTGCAGGGTCAACCCCGCTGTGCCTGGCTTCACAGACTGGCCACAACGAGGTGGTCGAGATGCTGCTTGGTGCCGGGGCCGACGTGAACAAGGCGACGACGGACGATGGTACGACCCCGCTGTTTGTTGCTTCGTTCAAAGGCCACTTAGAGGTGGTCAAGATGCTGCTTGGCGCCAAGGCCGACGTGAACATGGCCACGACGAAGGACGGAACCACGCCGCTCGCGATTGCAAGGAAGAAGGGCCACACCGAGGTGGTGAATGCTCTCCGCAGGGTTGGCGCACGTACTTAAAGACGCTATTACTCCGGTGACTCCGGGCGTACCAGCCGCCGCCGACGACGCTCTAATGCCGCAAACAGCACGGCCACACGCGCAAGGGCCCGGCAGGCGCGGCGCTCAAGCGATGGCAGAAGGAGAAGTGGGTCAACACCAAGACGGGCAAGCCGTGCGGCGGAAAAGACGAGCACGAGTACTGCCGGCCGACCAAAAAGGTCTCGGGCAAAACGCCAAAGCTGCACCCCTCGAACCTCAGGGCCAACCAGCGCGCGAAAAGCGCGGGTAAGCGGGCCGCAAAAGCGCGGTAGGCTTAACCTTTAAGGGCGATATACCCGGCACCGCTTACCGTCGAGGCGTCCACATTCGCGTGTCGGATCTTTCGCCACGTCACCGCCGGGAAGAAGCAAAAGGAAATTATCGTCCAGGCAACAAAGATAAACACGAAGAACGGGGGCCCTTTACCCCCGCGAACCACGTTCCACCGCGCTGCCGCGTCAATCTCGACAAAGATAGGGACCCACGACAGGATAAAGCCAACGCAGCCGGCCAGAAAGGGCGAGAGCACCGCCCAGCGCGGCAGACCGTGATACCAGGCAACCTCCGTCGCGTAGCCCAAAAACATGAGCATCCCGTAGGCCGAAAAGGTCAGAAGAACCGTGAAGATGTTCAAGGGCGAATCAAAGGAAGATGAACGGCGTCGAAAAGGCATAGTCGACAATCCGGGGCAGCCACGCGCCGCCGTAGGTGTCAAAAAGGGAGTCCGTGTTTAGGAACCGCCAGCTGTACAGGTGCTGCACCGCCGAGATCATCGCAAAGGTGGGGGGGAAGAAAGCAAGCTGCAGCAAGCCGCCGAGCTGCTCGTCACGCGGGGAGATGGTGAACGAGTCGCTCGCATTCTGCCACACCGAAAAGGTGGTCACGACGGTCGCGTTGGGCCGGATGTCGGTGCTTATGCCCACGACGATGAACATTGACAGGCTGATGGCAAAGAGCGCAGCCCCGGCCAGAGCGTGGTAAAAGCGGAGGCGGTCAACATCGATTTCGTCGCCGCGCTTGCAACAGAAGTAGCCCACGCCCGTGAGGGCCACGACAATCGCAGAGATGACGATTGCAAGCGCCTCGACGGTGAACTTGTCGGTTGAATACTCGGTGTTGCTCACAGTGTACCAGTACAGCGCAAGCAGCGGGACTTTCGACCCAAACGACGCCCCTATAAACTCGGCCTCGGCCCGAAGCACCAGGGGCTCCATCTTTGATTTGGAAACCCAGCAATTCTTTATATGCAGAGAATTTTGTACGCCAAGCCCGCCAAGAACGGGCCGAGAATGCCGCCCGCGACAATGCCCGCAAGGGCCCCAGCCGGGAGGTCCAAAAGGCCAGCTTCTTGTTGACAGCTGACTCCTAGGGTACGCAGCGCAGTCAGCGCCACTTCGGCGTAGTTTCCGTCATGTTTGTAACACACGCGAATGCCGTCTCTGGCGACGCAGAGGGGAAAATCACGCGTCGCGGGGGCACACAGCCACTCTTTGCTCGGGGGCCATTCTTCTGGTGGGGTCTCAAAGGTGCACACGCGGATTGTATCGCCATACACACTCATCTCCTCAGAGGGGTACAAACACGACACAGTCGCCATGCTTTTGCCGTTGTGCCATCCAGCCGGCAAACGGGCGGCAAAGGCGCGGTAGCTCTAGTCTGTAAAGTCGTTTTTACGTCACATTTTTTCACCTTTGATCATGCCACGTGCGGGGAAGAAGGCGGGCGGACGGGGAAAGAAGCAGCGCTTTAAAGGCTTCCAGGCGTTGCTCGATTCGTCACTCAAACTTCACCGCGATCCCGCAACGGGGTTGCGTGGCCAGCTCATCGCCATTGACCAAGGAAAAACGGCCGATGGCCGCGGCGCTGCCGGTCTTGTGATAGTGCCCGGCACCGCTCAAGCCGTTCCGGCAAACGGGTTTGCCCCGATCAAAGCCGAAGAACAGGCCGTCCTCGAGTCCAGAGCGCGCGTTATCGAGGCAAGCGCTGGTTCCTTCATCTTCTGGGACGAGTCCACAGTTCACAGCAACGCCGGACCCGACCACGCGCTCCAAACGGTTGGTGAGGCAACCCTGCCGTTGGCGGAGGCTTTGCTCGACCCCGGCCGCGTACGCACGTTTGTGCACGAACGCGGCTATTGCGTCGTGACGGGATTGCTTGGCCCAGAGGAGTGCGCCGCTATGATTGAGGCCGCCAAGACCGCCGTCAGGGCATCGTGCGCCCGCGAAGGGGCGGCCTTCAAGGGCCCCGGCGGCAACGGGCTATGGAAGCACAATGGCGTGTCGACGCACGAGGACCTCCGGCCCTTTTCGGTCCACCCGAACGTGGTGGCGCTATGGCGCGGTGTGCTTGGCGCGGAGCAAATCTGCTTCAGCCCCGATGCGCTGGCGTTCATGGCCGAACGGAACGAGACAGGCGGCCACGATGTCGACCGGCCGACGCGCGTCACGCAGATCTTGTGCTACGGCCGGGCTTCAGACCAGCTCGTTGGGACCGGGGCAAAAAAGCTTGCGTACTACCGGCAGGGCGGATCGTGCAATCATCCCCCGTGCGTGCTGTCCAAGGGCGGATCCGGGCGCCACTACAGCGATCGGCTCAACGAGTGGACGGCGCAGGTTCCCACTTTTGGCAAGGACCCGGGGGTCGACGCGCGCTTCATCGAGCTTCTTGGCCCGTAAACGCTTAAGTTCCTGACATTTTGGTGTCATAGTAAAACAAACCCCCCTTTAATTGCGCACAATTCCCAAAGCTAAAATGCCGCAGGCGCACTCCAAACTGGCGTACCAGCCGCCGCCGACGACGCTCTACCTGCGGTGGGGCCAGGAAAAGCGGCTCGTGCTCCACTTCCCCAAAAGCTTTGCGCGTGTGGCGGCGGTCGAGAAGGACCACATTGAGCGGTGCAAGGACCGAACAGAGGGCGAGTTTCTCCGCCATTCTGGAGACTTGCAGCACGATGTGGACAGCATCCTCTACTGGGTGGCAAAGACCTGCTTCAAGTGTGAGGGGTTTGCGAATGACCGCGTTGTGCAGGAGGACGTGACCTGCACCCTCGTCCGGCCAGAGGGCCTCCACGCCCGCGACGCCGGCAACACGTTTGTGGTCGACCTTGTCGATTCCAAGCAAAACGCCGGCAGCCTCTACTTTCAGTGGGTCGGGGGCAGGATTGCGGTCGAGGCGTGGGACACGCGGCTTTCGCTCAAGGACGCCCTCTTCAGGTTCGAGGCGGTCGAGCCGTGTGGAATGTGGAACACCTTTTCCTCGGACCCCAACTTGCGGGCCGGCGTCGGAAGCGGCACGTTGACCGCGAAGCGCAACGCCAAGTCCCTCGTAGAGTTTTTCGACATTGCCAGCTTTGCGTCGTTTGCGCCGGTCGAGGAGGCGGCAGCCTCGCCCAAAAAGCGGACGGCGGACGAGGCCGAGCTCTCCAACGCTATATAGGAGACGAGCGCACGTTACTGTAGCCTTAGCGCGTAAAATGCTGCTGCTCTTTGTTGCGGCCGCGGCGCCGGCATACTCGGGCGGTTCGCATGTGTGCAACGCCAACGGAAACATAATTCCTCAGGGAGCAATTACAGGAGGGGCACTCCCGACGCTTACGTGCACTCACACCAACTGCACGCTGACGTCGCCCGAGAATTTTAAAGGGTTTCTGCTTGGAGTCGAGGGCGGGTTTACTACACACGACACGGCGATCGCAAAACCTGTGAACAGTGATGGCCAGTGCGTCACCCACATTTCCCCCGCCGAAAAGAACACGGTGGAGGTCGAGCTGTTGCCGGCTTCAACCGTCCGGTTAGTTCGCGCTGTTATCGTCTACCGGAAAAACGGACCCCTTCACGTGTACCAAGCAGTAAATGCACACGTGCCGGCAACGAACCCGCCAGAGCAGGACCCCATCGTTATCGTCGGCGGCGGCCCGGGCGGACTCGGCGCGGCCCGGTACTTTGAATCGCTCGGCGTGCGGTATGTCTTGTACGAGCAAGGGCCGGCCATTCCGGACAGTTTTTGGACAGAGCCGCTATCGACAAATGCCGAAGAATACCGTAAATTCAAGCCGCTCGGCGAAAACACATTGTTGGTTCTTGGTGAGGGCCTCGGCGGCACGCAGAACGTAAACGGCGCGGTGTATGCTCCCGGCACACCCGATGATCTTGCCAGGAGCCTGGGCGTGCCACAACCCCAGGCAAAACAGGCGCAGGACCTGGCCGCCTTGTGGATCGTGCACGACACGGACGTTGACAAGGACCCCGACTCGGTAAACGTCGGGATGATGTGGGCGCCCTTGAATGAAAGCGACCCCGACCGCAAGACGCTCCACAGTGAGAACACAAAAATGGCTCGGCGGTCGCTGGCGTACAATTTTGTGCCGAATGCAGGCACGGTTGAGTACAATAGCACCGTGTCGGAAGTAACGGACACCTCGTTCGACGTGAACGGTGTAACGCTCAGACACTCGGGTATCATTTTGGCAGCAGGGGCTTTGTCGTCGCCGCAGCTGCTGGGAAAAAGATCATTTGATGTCACCAACCACGGCTTTACCGTCGACAATCCGTGCAATCCAACGGCTTCGCCCGCCTCTCCCGACAACTACACGTTTACCTATTCCGAAAACTTTGACGTCGAAACCATGACCGCAAATTATCCCTGTGGCCCTATTTCTACAGGAATCAAAATTACAATGGTTATGACTACCCCGTACGTTCAAAAGGTCACGGTTGGCGAGGATTTTGGGGTAGCTGCTGGCCAGATTAACGATCCGTGGCATTACATGAACACGGTGGACCACACGGGCATGCGGGTGTCGGGATACAACCGCGTTTTCATCGGAGATGCGTCGGCGCTTAAGAAGCCATTTAATTGTCACACGAGCATGCCCGCGGCGGCAGCCGGCGTTTTAGCGGCACAGGCGCTTCTCGGCGCGGATTTAGCACCACCACCACCAACGATGGATGCGCCGTACGCCGCGCGCGCCAAGCTGTTTGTTGCCGGGCTGTGGGTCTTGGGCGTGGGCATTGCGGCGCACATCCTCGGCGTCGTCTTTGACCAGAAGAAGGTCCGCAATATCCACTACATTTTCCAGCCCACCGGTACAATACTGGTTACGATCGCCGCCGTATGGTCGGCCATTGACGAGGCTCCCAGCGCGGCCTCGCTCGAGCATCGCATCATCGGCTGGATCACGATCGGGCTGCTCTGGTCCAACATGGCCGGCGGCGTGTACCTCAAGATCGCGTCCGAGGATTCGACTGCGATGAAGGCGGCGCACCGGTCGGCTGGCTACATTATTACGATTCTACTGGGGGAGCAGGCGTTCAGCGCCACCGTCGCGGGGACGGGGATCAACCGTATCGCCAACGCCGCCACGTTTACGGCCGTGCTCGGCGTTTTGATAACCGTGGCGGTCCGAAAGCGGTCGTCCAAGGACAATGTCAGTGTTCTTGACAAACCAAAGCAATTGCTGCGTTAACGTGTAAATTATTGATTGTTTATGGGGTCAAAATAACTGTCACCACCCCTTACTGTTATGTCGCCAAACGTTTTGTCGTACAGATCCATGAGTTCCTTAGCGCCAGGCACGTCCTTAACAGCGGCGTAAAACCCTTTGAGGTCGGTTTCCCTTATTTTGAGTATTTCCAGTTTTGCTTGCAATGCGTTTACGTCGTCAACCAAATCTTGGTTCTGTTTGCTTAATTCGCTGATTTCTTTGTTGGCCGTGGAAAGAAGGCGTGGGTAGTCAAACTGCCCGGGCCCTGTTGCGGACTTACCAACGCCTTGCTCGCTGGCTTCCTCAAGTTGCCGCACAAGTTGAGTGTTTTTCTCTTGCTGGTCGCTTAACCGGTCGGCCAGCTCGTTTACTTTATTGCCCAAGACCCCTGTTTCCTCGGTGCACTTTTTTTTCAGATGCGCGAGCGTAGTTTCAAGCTCCTGTTTGTCTTTTGTGACCTCGGCCTTCTGCAGTTGTCTGTGGATAACCTGTTCTTTTTTTTCTAGTTGGTTCTCGTAATCTTCGATCGCTTTCTCAAGTCGCCTGTTTCCGTCCAAGATCTCATCCTCAAGTATTTTGGTGTATTCCGCATTTCTTTTCTTGATTTTGTTGATTGTCTCTTGTTGTTTGTTGTACGCCTCCTTGTACGGATCATCCGCCATGGCCTTCCAAACGCCCCGCTAAAGTTGACTTTATATGCTTCTAGGGAGCCGACGCCATCGAGCCTCTGTAGCCCTGCGCCAGTATAAAGCCAAACCTCTGCGACCTGTAGGCCGGCGCCGCCATGCTCCCGCTCGTCGCGGCGGGGCTGGTCCTCAACGCCCATGCGCAATCGACAGGCGCAACAACGACCACGACCACGACTACGGCGATGTGCGATTTTGTAGATACGTCAAACGACTATATCAATGAGACTGAGATCACATGCACCAATGTCTACAGTCTTCTCAGCGCACGGTGGCCTGCGAATATGGCCTACAGCGGAAATCTAAATCTCGATGATAATCAAATCACCATAGTTGCAAGCGACAGCTTTAGCTTGTATTCGCATGCTGCGCAGACCGAAGGGCTTTTTATGAATAGTAACCAAATTACGTACATTGGCGCAAACGCCTTTGTACGCTTTACCGTCTTGAGGTTTCTCTTTCTTAACGATAATTTGATACAAGAAATGGAGGCAGACTCGCTTGCGGGCCTCGCGCAACTGGAAGAGTTGTTTTTGGAGAATAACAAAATCGAATACTTCAACTACGGCGTTCTTGGATCGCTAAACAACCTTACGTTCTTTTCCTTGAGTGGTCAAACAACTCAAGGAGGACATACATGGAAGTGTGACGGTGTCGACGAGTTTGATGATGCCACAGAAATAGCTGATGCTATTGCCGAATGCGGGGGGGGCATTCCGTGCTCGAACAACTTTGTGGCGTGCAGTAGTGCTGGCACGGCCGCCACAACCACGACGACGACGACCACGACGACGACAACGACGGCAATGTGCAGCCTTGATTATAGCGGGTTGGCAGTATCGTGCACCAACGTCGACGACATTGCAGAAGTGGTGTGGCCAGCATATCAGGGCGGCAGCGTTGTCTTGGTCACCATTGTCGACCAGCCTATCACGGAGCTCGCAGCGGACGCCTTTTCCGTGTGCCCGCACGCAAACACGACGAGGCTTGAGCTGTTCCACAACGAAATTGCGACGGTGGGGGCAAACGCGTTTTCGACCTTTTCGCTACTGACGAGGCTTGAGCTGTACGACAACAGAATCACGTACATGGCAGCCGGGGCGCTCGACGGCATTCCGCTGCTCGAACATCTGCAGCTCTTGAGCAACCGAATCGGCCATTTCTATTACGGCGGCCTAGCCGACTTTAGCTCTTTGCGATTCGTGGGCTTGAGAGACCAAGAGGGTGGCGGCGGCACGTGCAGCATAGACGGGGTCCCGACAGACTTGTTTACCACGGTCGCAAGCGTACAGGAGGCTGCATCACAGTGGTGCACGGCCAATTATTGCGGCGGCGACGTCCTGGCGTGCGGCGACGAAGTGACGACCACGACGACGACCACAACGACGACGACCACAACGACGACGACCACGGTGACCGGAGCGCCGACGACGGTGGCACCGGATCCTCAGACGGGCGGCGGAATCAGCACGGGCGAGATTGTGGGGATCGCATTCGGCAGCCTTGTCTTTGTGGGCCTCGCCGTGGGCATTGCTAAATAGGTATAAAGTCGGACGGGGACAAATGGCAGCGCGCAACGATGGCGGCGGCGGCGGACGAGATTTTCGCGAAAGTAAAGCCCTCGAAATTCGAGGTGGCGTACGGCGTGCTGCTCGGCGCGGCCGTCACGGCCATGCTGGGGTACCAGGCGTTTGCCTACGACCTTTCCGACTACACCGTTGACTTTGACCTGCGGCTGGTGATCTTCGTGGCGCACGTTCTGTGCCTCCTCTACGTCATCGGCGACGCGCTCTACTTCAACGGCGTCGTTCCCCTCTGGGCGCACTTAACGATCGGGACCGGCATTTTTGCGACGCTGGGCCAGGTTGCGGTGTTTACGGTGGCGACTACCACCGAGACGCAGGCCCTCGCGCTGGCAACGCTGGCGGTCCAGTGCGTCGCAAATGCGCTCATGCTGGCGTTTATCATCGCAGACCTTCGGCTGGCAAAAGGTTATGGGTCAAAAGGTTATGGGTCACTATCATAATCATACACAGCGCGTGCGCGTGGCGCGTGTGTGTGCCCCGGTGGGTCCGCTGCGATGGCGAGCTCTGCCCTCGTCGTTTCCGAGGCGTTCCGCACCCAGATGGGCGAGAAGCTAGATGCCCTGGCCGCCATGATGGCCGAAGCCACGGAAGCGTACGCCCCCATCCCACAGTTTGCCCCGCGTGCGAGCCCGCGTGCGAGCCCGCATGGTGTGCTGCGGCTGAGCCCTCCCCCCTGCGCAGGCGCGACGACACCGAACGAGTTGGCGCGCTCGAACGGGAAAATGCCAAGCTGCAGGAGGATAACAAGGGGCTCAAGCGCAAGCTCAAGAAGGCCATGCACGGCGTCGAGGCCGTGCTCAAGGCGGCGAAGAAGGGGGGCGCAGAATCGAGCTCGGATGACGAACACGCGGCAGAGCACGCGGCCCCCACCCTCTCCGAGCTCGGCAAGGTGTGCCTGTGCATATCGGTGGGCGAGG